>SCPN01001622.1_pt1 | contig 267117 bp, 356 predicted proteins | sample 6106831 | NCBI WGS metagenome assembly SCPN01 (sample SAMN10720447, study PRJNA508395) | human gut metagenome | isolation source: Participant 1, 0 month
AAGAGGAAGCCCTCTCCCTGCTGAAAAAGTGGTTTCCGCAGATGGAGAACTTCTCTGGGCAGCTCAAAAAATACAAGGTCACGATAAACGACCTTTTGGCGGAAAATGAACAGTTGGAAGCCAGAGCCAAAGCCAGCGAAAAAGGCAAGATGAAAGATACGATGGAACGGGCAAAGCTGGAAAGCGAGCTGCACGACATTCAGCAGCTGGTAGACCGCATCCCACCGGAGGTGCTGGCAGAACTGAAACGCCAACAGCGGCACACAAGGGAACGGTGATTGATGACAGAAAACATTTCACGCCGCAGCATGGCGGCACTGCACTTTGAAAATTAAATACGGAGGTACTATGGAGCATATCAGATACAAGAAAGAAACCGAAGTCGTGACTTTTCAGGGAAAGGAAATCACGCTGGAAAATCTCTCCCCGGTATTCACGCCGGAGCAGGAGGCGGCAAAACGCCGGGAGCTGGAACAGCAGCTTTATGAGGTGTTCCGCAAGTATGCCGACAAGCGGCAGAGTGAGGAAGCCGGGGCATAAGATTTTCCGAAGCCATCGTTGATTTGCGGGGCTGCTGACGGTATAATAAAGGTGTCAGCAGCTCCGTTTCTTTTTTAAGAAAAGGAGCGACAATATGAATAATCGAATAGACGCAATCTATGCAAGACAATCGGTGGACAAAAAGGACAGCATTTCCATTGAAAGCCAGATTGAATTTTGCAAATATGAGTTGAAAGGCGGTAACTGCAAGGAATACACAGACAAAGGGTACAGCGGCAAGAACACAGACCGTCCGAAGTTTCAAGAACTGGTGCGGGACATCAAGCGGGGCTTGATTGCAAAGGTCGTGGTTTACAAACTCGACCGTATCAGCCGTTCCATTCTGGACTTCGCAAACATGATGGAGCTGTTCCAGCAGTACAATGTAGAGTTTGTGTCCTCTACGGAAAAGTTTGATACCTCCACCCCGATGGGGCGGGCGATGTTAAATATCTGTATTGTGTTCGCCCAGCTTGAAAGGGAAACGATACAGAAGCGGGTAACGGACGCTTACTACTCCCGCAGTCAGCGTGGTTTCAAGATGGGCGGGAAAGCCCCTTACGGCTTCCATACAGAGCCGATTAAGATGGACGGTATCAACACAAAGAAGCTGGTGGTAAATCCAGATGAAGCGGCAAATATCCGGCTGATGTTTGAGATGTACGCCCAGCCCACAACCTCCTACGGGGACATTACCCGGTACTTTGCCGAACAGGGGATTTTATTCAACGGTAAAGAACTGATACGCCCCACGCTGGCGCAGATGTTACGCAATCCTGTCTATGTACAGGCAGACCTTGATGTGTACGAGTTTTTCAAAAGTCAAGGGACTGTCATTGTCAATGACGCTGCCGATTTTACAGGCATGAACGGCTGCTATCTGTATCAAGGGCGAGATGTGAAGCCCAGCAAAAAGAACGACTTGAAAGACCAAATGCTGGTACTGGCTCCCCATGAGGGCATTGTCCCCTCCGACATCTGGCTGACCTGCCGCAAGAAGCTGATGAACAACATGAAAATCCAGTCTGCCCGAAAAGCCACCCATACATGGCTGGCGGGAAAAATCAAATGCGGGAATTGCGGGTATGCCCTTATGAGCATTAACAATCCTGTGGGAAAGCAATATCTCCGCTGCACAAAGCGGCTGGACAATAAAAGCTGTGCCGGGTGCGGGAAAATCATCACTTCGGAACTGGAAGCGGTGGTTTATCAGCAGATGGTGAAAAAGCTGGAAAAGCACAAGACGCTGACGGGCAGGAAGAAAGCGGCAAAGGCAAACCCGAAAATCGCCGCCCTGCAAGTAGAACTTCTCCATGTGGACAGCGAGATTGAAAAGTTAGTGGACAGTCTGACGGGCGCAAACAATGTCCTACTCTCCTATGTGAATGTGAAGATAGCGGAACTGGACGGGCGCAAGCAGGAACTTCTGGCGAGGATAGCGGAACTGACGGTGGAAGCCATTAGCCCGGAACAGGTCAGCCAGATTTCCGGCTATCTCGACACTTGGGAGAATGTATCCTTTGACGACAAGCGGCGGGTGGTGGATTTGATGATTACCACCATAGCCGCCACAAGCGACAGCTTGAATATCACATGGAAAATCTGACGGGCGGAACACCTCCCGTCAGATACCTACCCTGTGTAGTCCCTTGTAAACTGTACTTTTATGTGTGATAAACTGTTGTTATCCATTCGGATACCTCCTTGTTATATTGAATTTGGTTGGCGAACCTTAAACTCATTATAACATGGAGGTTTTTTCTTGAAGCTAAAGCTTTCTGGGAACACACCTGCATAGCAGGTGGTTTATTTTTATTGCCGATACAAAAAAAAGCACTTTCAGCTTTTTACAGCCCAAAGTGCAATTATTTAAAGTCTAAAGTTCAATATTGTATTTACATGATTTTGAATTGCCCAATACGCAGTTTGGTCTGTATCGCCATGTGCTTTTACTTCCTGTCCATTAACATAAGTTAATGCCCAAACTAGATTTTTTTCATACTTATATGTAACCTTAAATCTCTGTTCATTCACTTCAAATTCATTATAATTTTCCATATGTCACCCCTAATCCTGCATCGCTCTATGCATATTTGCGTTTTCCATTCGCTTTACAACCTCTTCCAGTTTATTAAAAATTTCATCTACCTCTTGAATACTTATTTCTTCAAACTCACAGTAAGAGTTATCCATATTCTGTGCCATTTTAAATAATGCTGTAAGTGCTTTATAAAGACTTTCATACATATTATAGGCATCTTCAATATGTCCACGTTTTACATGATTTTCTACGAAATACACCGAACCTTCAAATCTTTGTACATAGTCCATTACTTTCGCATTATTTGTTATTCCTGCATAATCAATGGACTCCTTATCCCTTTTCCACATTCTCTTAAATTCTTTATCACAGCTAGCCATATTATTTAAATGCGCTTCGGGATTACATACTTTTGCTTTAAAATCTCCGATTTTATCCAACATATACTGTTGTACTTCCATCATATTATTACCGCTCCTTTCACTTATGCGTTTATTATACATGATACGTTATTTTTATCCGATAAACTCGACATTTCTTGACATATCCACCACTACCAGTTCTATTCCTACACTTACTGGAATTTCTATTTTTAACTCCTTTTCCAGTACATTTTCTGCATTTGGTGTAAATACGAAATGATCGAAAAACTGCGTAAAATCAAGGTTTTCTAGGCATCGGTGTGACATAGCAACACACAACTCTCCACATGGCTTGAGCTGATACCATAGATTAAAACAGCACATTTTGCTGTTTTCAAGGTTTGTGGAAACAAATCCATAGCCATTTCTTTGTTTTCACCGTTCTTGGGAACATATCGAATAATACTGACATTAACTTCAGATACAAGCATTTAGTCGAACATTCTATATGTATTTACTAATATAACATATCGTTCCCATATTTTAGTGCATATATCATTTGCAGCATCTTGGTCTTCTTTGAAGTCAATTATATAAGAACCATTACCATACTTTGCTGGGCCGCCTTTTAATGCAATAATCCACCTAAATTCATCTATGATTTCTACCAGTTCTTGCACCTTTTCTCGCAATTGAAAATTGCATATCTTAGTACTTGGTTGCTGCAAATATTCCATCAGCGAAAACAATGGACTTAGCAAGTCTCTTTGAAAATCATTATGGTAATCGAAGTCTTTGAGCATGTAAGATGTGTTTCCCATTTCAACCACTTGAATAATATTATCAATTACACATCTATCATTGTTCGATAAAGCTATCTGTTCCTCACAAGATCCTCTTCCCATAATATTTTTACTCGCCTCTAATTCAGCAAGTTGTTTCCACATATGCAACATATCTACAGTATAATAGTCCTCATCCCTATCAATCATTGCAGCGCAGTTTCTGCATAGCCAGATTCCATTCTCGTAAGAACTACGTTGTTCTGGTGACATACTATTATCATATCTTTTTCCACCCGGTGACGCTGCACATATGTGAGCCGCCTCGCCAATGCTTACTGTCCCATTTGTGCCATCCTTTGGTCCAATGGTCGGCACTCGACATTGTGGGTTTGAACATTTATATGCCACTCTTTTCGCTAATTCCTCTTTTGTTTTAATACTAAAATCATCTCTCAATCCTATCACCACCCTTAATCTAAGTACAAATCCGTTTTACATGAATCTGATTCTAATTGGAAATATCCCCAACCATAATATGATTGGGGAAATCCACTAAAATCCTAAAAAACTCGCAACTGCACGACCAGCTGACTTAATACCGTTTCCAATAGTTCTTCCTGCTGATTTGATTCCATTCCATGCCGCTTTAGCTACAGTTTTTGCAGCTCCAGCCACTTTTTTTCCAGCAGAATAGACAGCATCTCCTAATTTTGATCCACCAAAATATCCTACCATTCCACCGGCAAATCCAGTAACCACTGCAAGCCCAGGACCAATAACTGGAATCCATCCAGTAAGTTTTGCACCTATCGCAGCACCTTTTGCCATACCCCAAAGACCACCAACCATAGAAGTCGTTACTCTTCCCATTTGGTCTATCCCTTTAGTCACAGATAATTCGCCAGATGCAATTTTCGCCAAAACCTTCACATTTTCAATACCAACACAAGCTATATTGGCAATCACACCTGCCGGTGTTGCTTTAGATATAAATTTAATAATACCTTTTCTAATAGCAACTTGTAATGTACCTGCTGTTACTGTTTTGATCGATGTATCAGCACCAGTTTTAATTGCGACCTCTACTAATTCATCTGCGTCAATTTCTTCACCTTTAAATATTTTCGCAGCAACATTTAAACCAGTTGTCACTGCTGCAGCCTGTAAAGCCATTGTCCCAGCATTTTTTCCAATGCTCATAGCCAAATCTTTCGTTTGATAATGGCTATAATCCATTTCCGGAGCAGCACCTTCTCTTTGAGCCTTTTCTTGAAGGGCTTTCATTTCTTCCTTCGTAAAGGATTTTCCTTTTGTCCCCCAAGCATCAATGTGGTCTGTAATAGTTTTTGAAGAACCCTTTTCTTTGAAATATGCTTGCACTTCTTCAAGCTGTTCTGATGGAACTACAATTCTTTGATTATTATAATTCCCTCTTTCCAGTAACTCGATAGTTGCTTTTGCGTCTTTTCCAAACTTGAGCTGGTAATTCTGATATTGTCCTGTATCATGGTTAATTGCTCTTACATCAACAGAATTTGCGGTGTGCGATTCCAATACGGAAACAGAAATATTCTTTCCTTGCAATGAAGCACTTAATTCTGTTGTCTTAGCAATCATGTTTTCTGCAATATTTCCATCCAAGTTCGGACTCATCATTATATGCCCATCTGCACTTCTCGACAAAGCATCTGCCAGTTCTGCATTTTTTGCATATAAGACATTATCCATCTGCTGTAATGTTTTCCCATATTCATTTACAGCCATTCCAACGGATACTTCCTGAATCTTATCTGCTAACCAACTTTCCTTAGACACACCTTTCTTGGATGCTTCAGTGCAAGATGCGAGGTTTTCATCGAATGTCCTTATTGCAGTCACAATTTCTTCCGAATCTTGTTTAATTTCTTCTTCGTTCATTTCCGGAAGTTCTGTTCTGAATAGCTGTTCAAGCCATTCCTGATCAGTCATATTTGCATCTTTCTCTTTATATGATCTAAGATACTTTTTGAACAGTTCTTTGACAGTACGGGCTTGTTCTTCCGTCAAGTATTCTTGTCTCTTTTCTTCCACAATCGTATCCTCCTATTTTGAAGCACTCTTGAATTTCCTGTTTTCATACTCTTTCGTCATTTTCTCTAAAGAATCTTTCATAATCTCTGATAGTGAATGAGTATCTTTTATTGCATCAATTACATCCGCAGTTTGTATGGATGTTTTGTCTTCTGCAAAGGCCGATTCGATTGCATCTTTTACCACACCTTCAATATCTGCTCCGCTAAATCCTTCTGTTATGGAAACTAACTCCTTAACCCTGATGTTCTTTAAGTCTTGTGGTCTTCTTTTCTTTATATGAATATTAAAAATTTTTTCACGTTCTTCCTTATTCGGAAGACCAACATAAAAAATTTCATCGAAACGTCCTTTTCTAAGCAGTTCTGGTGGGAGTTTGGTAATATCATTCGCAGTAGCAACAACAAATGTTGGACTTTCTTTTTCCTGCATCCAAGTCAAAAAATTCCCAAACAAACGAGTAGTAACTTCTGCTCCACCACCAGATCCTCCTATGCCTGCAAACGCTTTTTCTAATTCATCAATCCACAATACGCATGGCGAAATAGCTTCTGCTAACGCAATAGCACTTCGAAGATTTCCTTCCGATTCACCTACATACTTTCCCATCAAACGCCCCATATCCAAACGCAATAATGGTACTTCGAATAAATTTGCAGCAGCTTTGGCATTAAGAGATTTTCCGCATCCAGGGACTCCTGCAATCAAAACTCCTTTAGGCATATCAACTCCGTATTTTTTAGCATTGTTCATATTTTTATATACTTTTGCTTTTTTGATGAACCACGCTTTCAAATTTTCAAGTCCACCTATGTCATCAATGGTTTCTTTTAGCGGAATCATTTCAAGAATTCCTGCTTTTTTTATCATCTGTTGCTTTTGGTCAAATATCAATCTAAGGTCTTTCCTTGTCAAATCGCCATCATCAGCATAAGACAACGCCAACAAATTAAGAATTTCAAATTCTGTAAGTCCTTTAAATGCAAGAGCAAATTCTTCAATCAATTTTTCATCTACCTGTTGATTTAGGTTGTCTTTAACAAATCCACGAATAATTGTTTTTATTTCATCCGTATTGAGATAATCCATTTCTAAAATAGTGACATACTTTTCTATGTCTTTGGAATTACCAAAACAGACGAAACTATGATAACCGTAGCATCTACACCCTGATTTATCATACGCGCCAACCCTTTAACTTTCGACACAATCCTTGGTTCATCCAAATATGATGTAATATCCTTAAAAATCAAAATTTTTCTATCCAACAAATCCGGTGTTTTCAACTGATCAAGCATTCTTTCTAAAGTGCAATCTTCTTGAAGTGGAGTCTTGGTTTCAAAATCAATATATCCATTAGTTTCATTCCATTCATATACTTCTTTACCCGAACTAATTTCTGGTATTAATGAATCGACTTTATCTTCTTCAAAAGTGTTTATGTATATAATTGGAAAGCCCGCATCAATATATCGAACTAATTTTGCTTTAAATGTTCTATCTTCCATCTTCAACCTCCATAATATCATTCATCAATATCTTGTCCACCATACATATTAAACAGAGAACCCAATACCGAAGGAATATTCTCTGATTTGAATGTATACTCTGTTGTTACTTCATTATAAACAATTTTCACAGTCTGAATAATATCTTCAAATTCATCCTCTGTAATTCTAAGCATTTTTGCAAAATCACAAATAAGTGCCAAATGATTTTCAGCATCCTCTTTGTCAACTGTAAGAATCATCAATGCCCAAAAAATAAATTTATACCCTTCTGTAGCATTCTCTGTATTTCTACACATCTGCACAAATTTCTTTGATGCCTCAATTGTTCTTTTTGAATCCTTGAACTCTCCGTATGTAGGGTAATCTCTTTTCCACAAATCAGTAAATCTATCATCGGGTGTATTTAAAACCAATGTAGACTTGTCCATAATTACCTTTGCATAATCATTACACTTATTGTAATCATATATTAATGCCAATGCCGTATTACCTGAAGAACTACCACCTGTTGCTGCCACAACAGCTCTTGTAATTCCAAATAACCCGCCAAAAAGTCCTACGCTTTTTTTTATATTTGAATCAATATCCTCAATCAAAGTTTCATATTTTGCCATTCTCATATCGTTCATATACTTTTCCTCCATAACTATTATTAATATAGATGTATCTATTTTATAAAAAAGTTTAATTCCAGTAATTCTATAACTCACTAATATATCTATCAGCTATTCCAATTAAATTATTATCATGCACTAACTTTTTCATCCCAATAATATCTGCATCAGCATCATAGTTCACATTTTCAACAACGTCTTTTGCTAATGCATACATTCTCTTTGTTGATTCTCTTTCTGACACAGGTATCATAAGACTCAGATATGTCTTTTCCGGTGCTGTTCCAAGAGAAACTTTTTTTGTGGGTTGTTTCTTTACTGTTTCCACGAGTTTTTCATATAAAACTTCTTTTGTGGCATTTGCACTATCCACTACTGCCTGATATTTTTCATCATATCTAACCGCTTCAAGTGTTATTCCTTTCGCTAACCAATCTACCTCCGTTTTGGAATCAATTACTACAACAGGATTGTTAATGCCTTTATATGAAACATCCTGAACTGATAAAGGAATCGCAAATCTGTCACCACAAAGATAAATCTCATTCACTTTCTCATCAAGCAAATCATACAGTTCATCCTGATCAAATGCCACTTTATCAATTTCATCAATAAACCGCTTTTCATCAGTAAATTCTTTTAGATGCTTAATTCTTTCTGCTCTTTCTGCCGCTTGTTTTAAATCATCCTCTGTTTTTTCGTCATATGGAACATCAAAAATTGCACTTACTTTTATAGGAAGTTCAGAATCCGTCTTATCTAAATCCGCAATCGCATCGGCAATATTATTTTCATACCTATCCCTTAGCCATATGACTAATTTCCCGTTCTGGATATACTCCAACACTCTACCTAATGAAAAGTTATTACGAAGTTCTTCCATACTACGAACTTCTAGACCATTATCCATTTCCAATGGAAATCTGATTTTCTTTGCCATCAATCTCTACCTCCGTATTTTTTAATATTGTTTGAGCCTGTGAAACAAGTCTTTTCTTAATGTGCTGTGGTTCAATTATTGTTATGGTTCCAGGCCAATAAGTTAAATACCAATGAATAAAAACATCTTCACTTACATTAAGTTTGATTTTTAACGTTTCATCTCCTCGGCACAAAATTTCCCCATTATCAAATGCATTGTATAAAATCTCATAATCATCGAGTGTACATTCAAGTATTATCTCAACTAAATTATTATGTACTTTCGAAAACGCATCATCTGTACATGACCTCATATATGTATCTACCTTTTTCTCTCAATAGCGGTCTGCTCACGTAAAATTTCAAAAGAATAGACCCGATCCAATTCTATTGTGAAAGTCTTACTTTCATTTTCAATGTACCCGATAAAACATAAATGTCCCGATTTGTATCTAATGGTACATGGTATGACATCACATATATGCTTTGTGCCGATATCATCTTGATAAACTATCCTAATATACTTTCGATTTCTTATTGCCAATTCTAAATCACCATGTATTTTCAAAAAGCTTTATTATGTTCTGGCGGCTTATATAAAATATACTCTTTATTAAATGGTGTTATCATTTTCGATGAATCTCTCGTATTCATAAGCAAATGATCCTTTAAAACACTAAATTCATCATTTCTCAGTACAGGAGCATCTTGCAAAATCTTTTCGATAAACAAATATTCCATCACTTCCAACTGTTGTTTTTCGCCCCCTTAATATAATAGGTGTTATTTTTCCTATTATAATTGAGTCCCAATACGCTAAAGGATTCACTCAAAAACAACCTAATGTCTTTGATATCTCTGTCAAATGACCTGGGAGAACAATCATTTTCAAAACAAAATATCGTCTTATTGATTTCTTCACCATTCATTAATGAAGAGTATAACATAAGCATTCTTGTTATCTTGTCCATCATACCCTCCTTCCATTTGATGTTATTATTGTACCATACTACTTCGTCACATTGTGACGTTATTGTAAAAATTCTACATTTTTTGACCGTATTATCAGCCGTAACACTTTATTAAAGGAAAGATTGCATTACGCAGTCAAAACACACTAAAACCATATTAGCAAAACGACGAACCATCCCAAAACGACACTTCGCCGTTTGATAATACATCTATTTTTCTCCAATCTAATCCATCACCTTGCGCCTCTATTCTTTTCATGAACTTCTACGATTCTTGAAGTTTCTCTTACACCATAGTGCTTCTTGCGATAATTGAATTCTTCCGAGAAATCATCGTATAATGCCATCTTATATCGGATACTCCTCATCTTTTCCTCTGTATATCCCATACGCTTACAATATGCATTAAATTCTGTCATAATATCATCTGTAGGTTTAGAAAGAAGTTCTGCTCGCTCCTTAATTGAAAGCTGTTTAAAATCAACTGGTTCTGGCTCAATATCCTTCTCAGTTGTTTTCCCGTCAATTGGTTCTTCTGGAATCGTAGAAACATCTTCTAAAATTGGTTCCACTTTAGGCACAATATCCGCTTTAATCACAGGTTGTTCGATTATTTCAGTGTCAACCGTATAATCATCAACATATTCATTAGAATCATCAACAACCTGCTCCGAATCTTTTTTCTTCACTTCCAATTCCTTAAGTTCAGCAAACTCTTCATAAGTCAAAATTGCTTCCTTAGCCTCTTGAAACGTCACACCACCAACATCCTTAAATCGAATCTCCTCCAAATAGTCCATATACTCCCATTTCCATCTATGCGTCACGCTTGTAATTCCAGACAAAGTCTCATTCCATAACAATCCGGCTTTTTCAGCCTTTTCACGATACAAGGTAACTACCTGTCTTGCCTCGAACTCTTCTCTTGTCATAATCGGTACAGTAAGTTCTTCTTCCGAAAATGCAGCATAATCACTGATAAACTTTGTATTCAGATAATCTGTATATTCCCTATTCCAATCAGGTCGATTAAGTTCTGGACTGTAATACTGATGCTGAATATTATTACGTTCAAATGCTAGTTTTCTTTTCCTTGATAAAATCTCTCTTTGCTTTCGTTCTTCTTCAATCTGCTTTGCCTTTCTGACTTCTTCCTCTTTTGCAGCAGCTTCTACCTTTGCTCTTTCTTTTCTTCAGCAATCCTTCGTTCTTCCTGTTCGGCTTTTCTTTCTGCTACGGCATGCTCTATACGTTCTATAAGCTCAGCTTTTCCATATCCCTCACCAAGCTTATTGCCTCGAATTCCCTTTTTCATATCCGCAGTGGCAAACGTAACCGTTTTATCTGTAACACGGATTTTCCAACCATATATACCTTTTAGAAATTCCACCATCTGTTCAAATGAATCTACTGATGGCAATAGTTTTCGATGGTATTACGAATCAATTCTTTATTTGATGTGACACCTACTCCATCCGAAGCATTTTTATCTATCAGTCGCTTTTCTACCCAATAATTATCCGTATGCTTCTTTGTAAGCAAATCCACCTGACCATATCCTAAAAGCAGACACTGTCTCATTACCTATTTCTTTGCATGATACATCAGCTTCCCTGTACTTTTGTGTTTACAGTCCTGCTTCCATTCACAAGGCTTGTCATGCCACTTTTCCTTTTTGCCTTCATATTTTCTAACAGAATTTATCACAATGTGAACATGCATATTCTGACTTCCATTATGACCATCCGGGTGCACAGCTAGCACTGCCTGATGCCCTGGAATAAATACCTCTAGCCATTGTTTTCCAAATTCCATTGCCTGCTCCATTGTAATATCATCTGTCGGTTCAAAGCTGATGATATAGTGATGTGCCTTTACATCCTTTATAGAATTATTCTTGCCATACAGTCTATTTGTTTCAATGCACTCTGCTCCGAAAGTATCAGCATTACAATTAACTCCTTCAATCAGGTACGAATCTCTCTCCTGTACTCTTCCCTTTTCATCCAGAATCGGTTTATTCGTGTACTCATCAAACTTGCAGGTCAGATATTCCACCGCATCTGAATAAAATCTATTCTTCACAGATATATGCTTAATAATCGCCATTACTCCTCACTCTCCTTCTTACTTTTTCTCCTGTGCTTCCTGCCACAAGCAACATCCTCCAATGCCGGCAAAATCTTAAATTTCAAATCCAACAACTCTTTCATTGCTTCCTTCAACTCAAAATAGATTGAAAAATAGTTGCCTCCACTGTTTAGATATTTTGCTATCTGATTGAGATTGGAACCTATCTTTCCAAGCTGCATGGCATATTCCTTTAAAAGACTGGTATCGCCATAGCATGGAAGCTTTCTTCCCAGTGCACATCTCCTAATAAACTCAGATGTGCTAAGTCCAGTCTTTCTTGCCTTTTCTTCTATCAATTCCTTGTCCTCTGCCGAAATACGCATAGACATTAGAACCATGTTTTCTTTCTTTTTATCTGTGTTTCTCATAAAATCCTCCGTTTCTAATATTAAGAAAAGCAGGCAAATTAACCCGCTTAACTTTATTTCTACAAATTGTGTTTACATTAGTTGTCACTTCAACAAATCAAATATACTGCCGGATACGGCAGATACTTTTCCCCGATGCAGATTCTGCATCTCCCCTCCCATGCATAGCCTCGCTCCCCTAAGGTCGCTCACCAATACGCTCGCTTCGCTTGCGGATATTCTCCTAAAGAAATCTGTCATACACCTGTCTTACAGGAATTATCTCATCACTTCGCCTTAAGAAATTTTCCTGTTGCCTGCGCATCATTTTCCAAAAGAAATGTAGCCATAGCTGATGCGAGCCGACCTAAGTCGGCTGGTGCTCCGTTAAAGTCGCATAAGGTAGAGCAAGTTCCGCCCTGTATATACAGGGCAGAACTTGTTGGGGATTTAGCATCCCCAAGCCCCAGCTTCTTCCGGCTTTTGAAAGACAAAAAACAGCCCGCATGCGGACTGTTTTCTGCTTCAAAGCCTTGGCAAACTTCGTAAGACTTTTGTATGACATCCTTTCGCAAATAAAAAGAACTGTCTTACAAATTAAGTACTATACTCATACAAAGCACTTTACTGTAAGACAGTCCGTCATACCATTCTTTTATTTAAATTATTCATCATCCATATCAAAGAGACTTCCAAGTGCACTTTTTGTGGAATTATCCATCTCAGCAGAGATGTCAGCTTCAAGTTCATTACTCGAAACTTCAGCTTCTTCTGTCACATTAGTACTCTCATTACTAGACACATTACCCTGTGTTGTATTAAATATCGTGTTTTGCATATTCCCGGACATACTGTTCGGAACTGTTCCTGTCATATGCATAGGCATCATCGGAGCAGTTCCTGCATTCATCTGCTGTGTCATAGCTCCAAGAACACCCGCAAACATATTGTTTGCAACATTTTGGGATGATTCTTGTACAATCTTGATAAACTCTTCTCTGGAAAGCAAAATGGCTTCACTGATCCAGTCCTCTATGGATTTTTCCCGATTCTCTTTTGCTCGTCCTCGATAGCAGTAAGTATTGCTTTCTTGATTACTTCTGTCTGATTCAAAAAACCCGGCTGGAGTGATTTTTCCTCCAGCCAGCTAAGAATCTGCTTATCCTTTTCACTCTTTGGGTTTAACCGAAATGATATTGCATTTCCCATAAGCCACAAGCACCTCCTATCCCAGATTATCAGCCAGATATCGGTAGCCAATAGCATTTGCTTTCACGTCCGTTACATACTGGATATTCCTGCCCTGTGTTCTGCCAAAACGCTTCATCACACAAGCACCACCGCCAACATACACGATATTTTCATGAAGCAAATCAACCTTAATCTCACGAAGCTTTGCTTCCACTTCTTCTGCATACTGCTTAATCCACTTTCTATAAACGGAATAAAATCTGCATTTACATTAGTCTGTTTTCCACGGATAACATCAACAATATCATCCTCTGGGATTTCACACTTCAGCTTAGGCAGTGCATCTTTCTTGATACGCTCAATCGCTGTAATAAGTCCCAACTCATAAGTATAGGCATCCTTATCCATCGGAATCCGTTCACGAACACTTAACACATCCATTGTCCATGAGCCAAGGTCAACACATCTTAATCGATCCATATCTCCCATACGATTTGCAATTGCAGCATAGCACTGGGCGTAAATCTTTACCTTGTCCATAAAAAAGGAATAACAAACACCCTCAAAAGTGAATGATATTCTTTCCTTATGCCAGAGATAATTGCGAAATTCTTTTCTCTCTGCACCAAATAAAGTAATCGGCACACCTGCATATAATTCCACATGCTCTGCCTGCTCATTTCCCTGACACTGAAGCTCCTTAGCAATACCTACGAGCGTCAAAGAAAATAATTATCATTTTCCGTTTTGTTGCCTGCTTTCCAAGTCTTCCCTGACCAATGATATACTTCTGTCCCTTATACTCCAACAATCCATGATTGGTAAGCGGAGTGTAATCCACAGGAACAACCGAAGTCTCCATAAAATGTGCTCGCCTTTAATGGAACTCCAACCATGATCCAATGCAACCTTTACAGGAACATTTTCTTTTATCAAACCTTTTTCTGTCATATTAATACCATTCATCATATAATCCTCTCTTTCTCCGGCATAATAGCCAGTGTGCAAATCATTTTAATTCTTTTTGCCGATTCCTCTGCATTAGTGATACTGGTAAACAATCTCTCCATAAATAACCTCCTCCGCATGCATCTTTGCCTGCTCTCTTATTTTCCACATTTCCAATGTGGAATTACTGTCCTTCGGTTTATGCTTTGCAAGATACTGATTCATAATTGTATCCAGCATCGCATACGCCTCTTCATTTACTTCCTGTGCCTTAATATAAAGCTCTCCCATTCTTATATGGTGGCAATATCTGTCGGGATGGATTTCTTTCATAAAAGAAATCCAGATAAGACCATATTTTCCGATGTCAAGGCATTCACCTTCATCATCAGTTTCTAATATCATTCTTTCCTGCAAAAGCTTATATTGGGATAAAGAATTCCATCCACTGACCTATAAGTTCCACCCATTGCTTCAAATAAAGATTCTTCTCTGCTCATAACCACTACCTCCATCATTCTGCTATCTTGCTTTTCCCCGACTACTGTCAGGACTTTGCTTTTTCTCATGTTTCTGTTTGTCATACCATTCTTTTAAAAGCTTCTCTATCAAATCAGTCTTTTGCTTTGGTGTAAAATCTTCCGGAAAATATTTTGCCACCAAATCTGCCCGAATCTTAATCTGTTCCCTCTGATTTGGTTTTTCCTGCTCCAATATGGAAAACATTGCATCCATATCAAGATTTCCCGACTGACTCATACGCTTCATACGATTTGCCTGCGACAAAGACGGAGTACACTGTTCTTCATCCATAACCTCATATAATTCGTATTGCTGTTCCTCTGTAAGAAACGAAAGCTCTACTGCTATGGTAAAAGCAATTTTCCCTTCATCCACCATATCAGTACCTTGGGAATCAGATTAGTGAGACGGATATAACGTTTTATCTGATTCACACTTTCTCCGACTTGCCTGGCAAGAAGTTCATTGCTTCGTATATTGCAGTCAGTATTTGTTTCTTTCTGTACTACACTCCATTTACCTTCTGAATCATAATTCGATGCCAAACCATGTGTAACCAATGTTGATTATCCAACTTCGGTCCAACTTGGTCCGAAGTTTCTGTCACAGTTTTGAAGAAGTTAAATCTGTTCTCGCTCCCTGCCTCTTCATTGCTTCTAACTTCATCTTATAAGCAAATGCTTTTTCACTGGGTTTTAGATGTTCTCGCTGTAAGTTGCTATCAACCATAGCAATTACTGCCTGATTATCATCCAAATCACGAATCACCACAGGCATACTATCAAGCCCTGCCCATTTACAGGCAACTTTTCTTCTATGACCTGCAATCAACTCATAGCCACCATCAGCTTTTGGTCTTGCAAGTGCCGGAACAATCACACCTTCCTTTTCAATGCTTAGCATTAATTCAAATAATGCCATGTCATTTTCTACTTTAAAGGGATGCCCCTCAAAGTCTTGTAATTCCTCTAAAGGAATCATTCTGATATCTGTTTCCACCACAGCTCCATCCTTTGTTGTGGAAAAGAATACACTTCTTTTTTTCTTCATAAAATCAATTACCTTCTCAAAACTTCTCATTCTCGCAATTTTCCAAGAACGACAAAGAGCCGCTTATTTCCAAATTCACTTGAAAATAAGCGGCTCAGACCACTTTGTTACTCTTATTTAAATGTCAGCGTTTTAATGAAATTGTTAACGATAGATTTTGTGTTTCCGAACTACACCCTCACAACCACTTGAACGTTCACCCGTTCGAAATTGCCTTTTCTTCGAAATTTGTCACTTTGTGAAAATACTATATGCCTCTCAAAGTGCCTAAATTCAAGGATTTTTAGATATCTTTCCTTTGGAGTAATGTCACGCACTCATCTGTACTCGTTGTCCCAATCCACGCCTAATACATTTCTGCCATTCATATATATAGGAAATTTAAACCGGAGACCTTTTAATATTCTGCCATCCTTTTGCTCTTCCTCATAGATAAACACATCCGACAGGAAGCTCTTCAAAATGTCTTCTTTCCAGATCTGTAAATTTATCATACAGCTTATCAAAGAATAAAAGGAACTGGTAAACATTATCTTCTGAGATTTTGTCCTGCCTGATATTATATAGTCTTGTTTCGACTTCTTCCATGGCATCCTCAATATCAGTGATTTCATCATATAGCTTGTCCAAACGTTCCTGCATGTCATTATATTTTTGTCATAATTCTTATCGGATACAGATAAATGATCCATCTGGTCAGCAAGCCTGTTTTTGCCCCGGTTGTCTGGCTCAGTCTATCTTTTAATCCATCATATTCCTTGTCAAGCTCCGAAGTATCAATGCTGCTTCCTATCTGCTTACGGATTTCCTGCTCAAACTTTGGGTTCTTTACAAATTTACGGATAATTTCCTCAACTGCCGCATTGATTCTGTCCTCATTCCACTGTCTTTTATAAGTACAGCGGTGTCCGTCCACAAGCTTCCTGTGTTTGCAGGCATAATAGAAATAATCCTTGTAATAGCCTCCGTCCGGATGCTTCTTACGATTCACATTGCCATACATACCGCTTCCACATACAGGGCACTTAATAATCCCTGATAAAATATGTTCATGCTCAAGACTATGTGTTTTTACCTGTAAAACACCTGTCTCCTGCCGCTTTCTGTGTGCCTGGTTCCACATTTCTTCTGATATAATTGCCTCATGGACTCCATCACTTAGCAAGTAATCCTTTTGTTTTACGATATGATATTCATTCCTTGTTCCCGGAATCTTCTCATTTTTCTTCTGCCAAATGCAAGCTTACCGCAATATATCGGATTGTCCAGCACACCCTTGACGAATGATGTAGAAAAACCTTCAATTGTGTTATTCTGGCGAAGCTTTTCTTATAACCACTGTTATTTAAAATGCAGCTATCGCAGCCATTCCCATCGTTGTATTGACGAATTTATCATATATAATACGGATAATCTCTGCTTCATCTTCTGCAATGATAAGTTCACCATTTATCAGCTGATAGCCATATGGCGCAAATCCGCCGTTCCATCTGCCTTCTCTCGCTTTCTGTCTGCGGCCTTCCATTGTCTGGACAAGGATATTCTCACGTTCTATCTCTGCAACCGCAGATAACACAGATATCATCAGCTTCCCTACATCCTTAGAGCTGTCAATCCCATCCTCTACACAGATAAGATTAACTCCATAATCCTGCATTTTCTGCAATGACGATAAAACATCTGCAGCATTTCTTCCAAATCGTGACAGCTTAAATACCAGCACATAATCAACATTGTCTTTGCCACTTTCTACATCCGCAAGCATCTGCTTAAACTGTGGTCTGCCTTCCACACTTTTGCCAAATTTACCCTCATCAGAATATTCCCCGACGATATACATTTCCTGATACTCTGCGTATTTTCTAAGCTTGTCCTTCTGTGCATCAAGACTGTAACCATCTACCTGCATGGAAGTGGAAACTCTTGTATATATGTAACATTTCTGCTGTTTTTTCATCAGATGTTATCTCCTTTTTACTTCCTTGGAAACCTCTTTAATGCTTTCAAGATATGCTTTTCGACTGGTGTCAAAGTAATCTCCTGATATTTTCTGTATTCTGACTTTGCTTTCTCCAACGCCTGTTTATGACTTACAGAACCGGAACCAGTTAAAAGCTTTCTGTTTCCTGATGACAAAACACTATCCAATTGCTTTACATAATCATCCATGTACATAGGTTTATGTTCAATTGCATTAATTTCTGCCAAATCAAAATAACCAGATACAAGATTATTTAATACTTTTAGTTCACTCTCATCCAGATAATTTTTGCAATTCCTATATCTTTTAATGCTGGTAATTCACCTGAAAATGAAGTAAGTCCCATAAATGGTTTTGTGCATCAGCACGTTGATATATAACCTCTGCCGCAGTATGACCATGTGCTGCATAGTGAAGTTTATTCTGAACAATTTTAAAGAATCTAACAGACTCTTCGCTATGAGGATTGTAATCTACACTCGTAGCATACAAATCAAGAACCTGGCGATACAATACCTTTTCTGAAGATCTTATATCCCTGATTCTGTCAAGTAACTCTTTCCAGTAATTTCCTCCACCATTTCCTTTCAAACGCTCGTCATCTATCGTAAATCCCTTTAATCATATATTCTTTTAGCCGCTTTGTTGCCCACTGCCTGAATCTTGTTGCAATCACTGATTTAATACGGTATCCAAGAGAGATAATCATATCTAAATTGTAATAAGTAACATTATATGTTTTTCCATCATCTGCAGTTGTTCGGAATTTCCGAACAACTGAATCCTTATCCAGCTCCCCTTCTTCGAATATATGCTTTATATGTTCACTTATATTTGATTTACTGCATTGATATAATTCAGTAAGCTGCTGTTGTGTCAGCCACACTGTATCATCTTCTATTTTAACTTCTATATTTGTCTGCCCATCATCAGTCTGATATATAAGTATTTCCCCATATTCATCGGTTCCAATTTTATCTGCCATAAGCACCTCTCCAATCCATTACTTTAGTTATGAAATGTGAACGCATGCGTTCGCTATTGTCCCAACTAAATTTTATCATCATTCCAACCTCTGTTCAACCAAAACTTTTTCCAAGATGAAAGAATAAAACAAAAGACTCCACTCTTATGAATGAAGTCCCGTAATATATGTATACATCCCGTAGCATATTATCTACAGGATGCCAGCTGCCTATGCAGCCTTTTTGTCCAGAAGCTGTTTTATCCCACCTAAGTAATAACAGAACCGGTCAAATTGTTTCTGCCTGCTTACTTTCTCGTCATCAATTGAATCCTTGATCATCATACACACCTCTACTTCTTTCTTTTATTTCTGTAAGTTCTGATAAATCCAGTCGTATAACATAACCATCCATTGCCATCTTCCTAAGGTACGCTGTTGGTTTCTTGATTCCGGAAAGCTTCATTTTCTTCTGAATAATCTCGTATTCACTATCTGTTACTCTAAAATTTAATTGCTTATATCTGTATTCCATAATGGTGTTCTCCTTCTTATCCACATCCCATCCGGATAGGATAAGATTGATATTATTCTATTAAGTTTATTTATATTATTTTATTACCGGATGAATTTCATACTTCCGTACTGATGAAAATCAGCGGTTTGTAAATCTGTTTTTCATACTCCTTGGCTGTCAAAATGACAGTTCTAGACTTGTACTTATGACAGTAGTTCCACATCAGGCGGATAATGCTGAAATATCTGCTACATATATTTTCGCAGGCCTTCCCAGTCCCTGCTTCTTTCCTTATTAGACCATACCTTTTCCAGTTCCATAAGTAGCTTCAGTTGCTTTTTGATGTGCACACCTAAGTGTCATCTGAATCGTTTCCAAAGTACAATAAACAAAAACATCCCCTTTCTTATCTCTCCAATCATTTCTTTCGGATAATGACCGCGATCCAAAAGAATTCCATATAAAAGCATTGCATCCTCAGAAAGGCCCACATATTTTCATCTGTTAAAATCACCTTCGGAATCCTAAAAATGGCATTCTCTCTGATTCATTTCGTTTGTTGTCATTACATTTTCCTCGTTCATTTCTTCCTCCTTCTAAAATAAGCATAAGAAAAGCACTTCAGATTTCTCTAAGTGCCTGTAAACAATGTTTCTCTTCCTTCAATTACCTACGCAGTGCCCCTATTTGCCCACAAATGCCCCTCCTTTCCTCCGTCTTATGATTTAACATATCATAATAAAATCTGTAATAATTGAAAAGGCCGAAACCACAAGGGTTTCAGCCTCTCTTATCACTTTAATAATAATATGCTTTTCCGATTTTTGGTATAGCAAACACACCATTATTATACGAATGTATGTTAGGTATGTCAATATTTAAATTTTTAAGTTTTCAAAGTGATCAATCATCCATTCTGTCATACTTACATTTACTTCATAGATATCTTTATACTTGTCTTTATCAGCAAAACCACGATGTTGCTATGAACTGATTTGCAAGTAAAACATATGGAATTGCTTCTTTCTCAGATTCAGTAAGTTTTGCAACCGCATCGTATACATGATTTCTCTGAAAATCTCAATCCATTTTTTTAACTTGTCTGGATTATCTAATTCAAAGCTTTCTGATAAAATAGCGGAAGCTGCATAGCATGGATCATAAATTCTCACACTGCACTCACTCAAATCAAAATCAATAAATCCCCACTTATCATCGTTCGTAATAATATTGCTTGGATTAGGATCTCTATGAATAATCTGTTTTGGTAGTTCATCATATAATTCTCTAAAACGACGCTGGTAAGACTCTAAAAAACTCTTATCAATAACCACCTTTTCATTAAGTGCAGGAATTGCCCATTCACAAACATTTTAAGAATATTCATATCATCCACTACAACATCTATCTTTGCTAATGCAAGACTCAGCTGACCGACTATCTCTCCAATAAATCTGGCCTTTCTAAATATTCATCTAAATACACCGAGCCAACTTTTATATTTTCGCCTTGTATTCTTTTGCTTAGAACATAATATAAACCTGCATCTTCTACGTAATATTTACCGTCCTTTGTAGGAATAGTCTGTGCCGCTAACAGACCGATTGATTCTAAAGCATGTGAAATATCAATAGTTTTCTTAATACTTCCAAGGTTTGCAGAGAATTTAATCACATAATCCTCTCCAACATATTTCGCACTATCACTTATTTCCCCAGTTTCTCCGTAAACAACATCTGCAATTTTTTCATTTTCCAATTCCCAATTTATTAAAATATCTCTAATTTTCTTCTGACTCATTATGATATGTTCCTCCTGTAAAATATTAATTCGATAAGGCTTCTTTGCCTTATACATTTTAAGGTAGACCTTCGGTGTATATCCGATTTCACGAACAAATGATTTATAGAATCCAGCGTAAGTTTCATACCCATAAGATAATGCCACATCTATTTTTTTATGCCCCAAGCTAATCTCATGAATTCCATGTAATAGCCTTCTTCTAGTAATGTACTGCATGACCGGCATACCGACAGCACTTTGAAACAAACGATAAAAGTGAAATAGCGAAAAACCTGCAAGGTCACTTAATTCTTCCACTGATATTTCAGCTTTTAAATTGTCTTCTATATAATCCAAAATTCTTTGTATCGCTTTTCTATCCACCGCCATCCCTCCTTTCTAATTTGTCGTAGCTACATACATATCATAAAATATTGGTCATAGAAAATATTTCCTACATTGCTGATTTAAATTCTTTTTAGTTTCAGATATAACTCTACCATCTGCATAGTTTCATCAATACTTCTGCTTTCATCTTTCAATAATATCTGAAAACCAGAGTGTAGGAACTTATCATAATTTTCCTGAGAATTCACTTTCTCTAAGCACGCTCGAAAATTAGCAATTGCTGCATCCGGATTCTTTTCTTTTAACAATAACTGATAAAGAAACTGCTTTTCACTATCAGGTCTGTCAAAAAATCTTGATACTGAAATGGATGGATCCGCTAACATAATCAGCACATGGTCCTTATCAGTAATTTTTCCAAGAGTCTCTAAAGAGATATTCGTATCTACAAATATCTTTTTATCCGTCGTCTTTACAAGATCCTCCAATATTCGCAGTTCCAATATTTCACACTCTTTAGCTACATCTTCAATCCATTTTGCATATTCATCCGGGGTTCTTCTGATAAAGTCCGCCCAATCCTTTAGATTAGCTGTATATCCAAGATTCGGAAACTCATTCCAATCAAGACCACCCATTAAAGATTCGTGATAATTTTCCTCACAAGCAATGCCGTCATATTTTTCTGCCAGTCTTTTTACCATCGTGGATTTGCCCGCATATGCACTACCGTTAAAAAAATATACATTCTCTAAATCCATACCTATATTCCTTTCCATTTTATAATCCAAAATGTTTCTCTATAATTTTTAAAGTACCCTCTACAGTATCGTGATCCGTTCTTTCTAAAAACTTAAAACCACTTTCCAACATATTGCGTCTTTCCTGTTCATTATCCAAATTAAGTGCCTCAATAACATTATCTAACAATTCTTTTCCATCCGGAAAGGACAATATAAATTGATACACTTCATCCTTATCAGCGCGGTCAAAATAATGCTGTAGCTTCATTTCATCTGGTGCAAATAAAAGAAATACATGCTCATAATCACTAATTTCCTTTAAAATATCTAAAGGAATGATTCCGTCAACAATAATTTTCTGGTCTTTTGGAAAGCTTAGTAAATCGGCAATTGTAAACTCTGCTTCTTCTCTAAGTTCTGCCTGCATCCAATCTGCATACTGTCTTGGTGGTTGCGCAAAATATCCATGCCAGTCAGCACTTCTGTCAAGACTAATCGCAGGTTGTTCCTTCTCGCTAGCAACCGAAACATGTTCATCATAATGATCCCCTTGACAATATCTTATAAATCCATGCTTTTCTTCTAATAATCTTGCCATTGTAGTTTTTCCGCCATAAGCTCCACCACATAAAAAATAAACATTCTTCAAATGTTCTTTGATAATATTATTTGCTATCTTCATCTATATTTCCTCCTGCTTCGCATAAAAAAAATCACTTATTGCTAAGTGATCTCAAAAAATACATATGAAAATATATCTGCATCAGAAATGCAGATTACTCACATGCGCAGTAAGACCAATTGAGATACACTAGCAACAAAAATAAAACAAAGCACAACTTTGCCGTTCATTCAAACATTGCTACAAAAACTATCTCAATCTAATTACTAACACACGTAAGCCTCCTTCCGTTACCAACTATCTATACTATATACTATGCTTTACATGATTGCAAGTTATTCCCATTTATCTGTGAATGTACATTCTTGTCATTTCTGGTTCTTCATCACCCTGAACCATACATAAGAATTCCCATCCATAATGTTCATAAAAGCCAATATGGTCCGTCACCAAATATAAAGGCATTACTCCTTTATTTCTCATATCATCAACAACTTTATTTAGCAAATTCCCAGCCAGTCCATTTTTTCGATGTTCTTCTTCTGTATATACAGCACATACATTTGGAGTCAAATCTTTTCTATCATGAAAGTCATTTTCTATTACCCCAAGCCCTGCGACAATGGATTCATCATATAAGCATAGATACCAACCATACTCGGTTTTTCCCGATAAATACGCTTCCATACACTCAAGGTATGCCTCTTCCGGCACGCCCCACTTACTATGAAACCACTCAGCCGCAATAGCTACTAATTCCGGCCGTTCTCTTAATGTTATAATTTTATATTCATTCATATTGCTAATATCCTCCAATAAGATGAAAGGCAGGCTAAAATAGCCCACCTTATCTCTAATTCTTAATTAAATTCTGCATTATTATGTTTCAAAAAATCCGCTTGCTCTTCTCTTCACGACTTGCCAGACACTCTCTTTCCTTCGCGAACGATTCTTTGAATACTTTTCTCCGAAAGTGAAAACTGCTTGGCAAGACTGGCAATAGAGCTGCCACCCTGATATTTCTGGCTAATCTCGTGATTTCGCTGTATTAGGTATTGTCTTGTATCAGTATGACTCCCCCACTCCTTTTTAGATGTGCTGGGAATATATATTGCTTTTCCATTTACATATTGCTGAATAGTTTCTATTAATTCTTTTGGCAGAACCTCTTCTGCTCTAATATAGCTCATAGTATCCTCCTAAATATAATTTCTTAGAATTCATCTGAGCTTAACTATTCTTTTTATTTTAAGCTCAGACTACTGAGCCAAAACATATCTTTTTTTCATAAATAAAATGCCCCTTTCCTTTATTAAAAAGACTTCCCTAGGCAATTAACATCACCATTATTGAGTCCGCATTTTTTATAAAACTCTAGATTATCATTTATAGAAATAAGTTCTATTGTGTGAATATCCTTTACTTTAAGTTGCTCTTCTAAGGCGCTAAGCAACTTACGCCCTACTCCTTTTCTTTTCCATTTTGAAGCAACAAAAATTTCTGAAACAAAGAACATATCATAGTCTGCATAAGGATCCACAAATCCCAAAAGACCACCTATAATTTCACCGTCTTCTACTGCCACTAAACCCAAGGCTTCAAATCCGCACAAAATGGACTGTACTCTTCTTACTGCCTTTTCCTGAACCCAAGCCTCATTCCAAGGCTCCTCTGAATATGCCTGCCCCATTACTCCGGCAATTTCCTCGATATCATTTTGATTAACTACTCTTATCTCCATTTATTTACCCTCATGGCCTCGTATTACATAAAAGCGATACAATTCTTCTTTTTCATCATCAATGTCTTTGTACATTTTCTTTTCTATTAATTTGAAACCAGATTTCTCTGCTACTTTCCATGATGGTGTATTCGCATCGAGAATAGTTGCTATTATTTCAGACTCACTATATTGTTTAAAGAAAAACTGAACATATGCATTTATCACCTCTGTCATATATCCTTTTTTCCTAAAAGGTGTTCCTATAAAATAACAAATACCAACCTTATCCACATCTTCATAATATGTAGAACCAACAGAGCCTATGACCTCTTCTGTTTCTTTTAGTATAACAGTGCAAGGTATATGATTTTCTCTTGGATTATCATTATTTGTTAATTTTAAAGCCTCTTCAATCCAATCATTGATCCACTCTGAACAATTAGCATCAAACCCAACTTGACTAAGACTCCCATCTTGAGACATACCAGAAAAGATAATCTCGTCTCCGCGCTGTATGGAACGAATAATCAATCTATTAGTTTCTAGCCACATTTAAATCACCTCTTCTGATTAAGTATAAGTTCCATCCTAATATATGAAAACCTCAATTTTAATTATAAATAAACTTGCTCCAGTATGTTTATATCATCTGAAACGCCTTCAGTGCCTCCACAATTGCCTCTTCCTTCTCCTTCGGGCACCGTGGCTGTCTAGCATCCTCCGACTTTGGCAAATTGAAATTCTCAGCCAATTCAATACCACATTTCCGTTTTACCTGAGCAATATAGAGATTCGAAACCTTCATCCCGTCATTATGCTCCGCCACATACTTCTTTATCTCCTCATATGTGGCCTTGCTCTCAGCAGAAGTGATATCCATCTCATCCATATCCAGTTTCACTTTCACATGATGTTTTGCCTCATGAAGTTTGGACAATAAACATACCGTCTCCACATGTGTCGATAGGGTAATTGAGATGCACTTTCCAGAGTTTTCACTTTACTCTGGGAGCGAAAAATGTTGCAATCCTCTGTGACGAGGCTGCAAAAAATTGACATGATGCTCTCTCTTATGCCCCTGCATAGCAAAAGATTGCATTGTATTTTAGATGTAAGCCAGACCAGCTTACGATTACTCTGCTCTTTCTCTATGGTCCACTACTCATCCCTTGATGATAACTTCTAAGATATTGTACCATAAATTGTTTATTGGGGAAATTACTTCCCGATAAAATGGGCAGAAGAAAACCTCCAAATCTGTTGTGGACTTGGAGGCATTATTCCAACCATTTACTATCTTAAACAATAATTTGTCTCTTTATATTTTGTCTCAATAAAACATCTAACAAAGCTTTTTGCTCTGTAGATTAATTCAGCATGATCTCTAATCCATAAATGAATTGCTTTTCCTATTGCATAAGATAATTTTTCCTGTTGCGATGCACTTATATTATTTCTAGAAACATTCGGGATAAATTCTCGATTAAAAATATTAATAACGGCTCCCTTTAATATTACTCCATCAACAAGATATGGTATCTTAATCCTTAATCCTGATAGTAAAACATTCTTAACATAGCATGTATCAGTATTTTCCCAACTAAATCTTCCTTTAAATGTATTTTCCCTCATTTATAAGGCAAAACAGCATTTGATTCTCCTGTGACAATTTTTATATTTCTGGCTTTACTGGTGTTAAAGAGCCATGATGAAACTGATTTCTAAATCCGCCTAATGTATATCCACCAATAATGCTCTCACTTGACTCTTCTATTATAAAATCGTAATCTTCAAACTCATCTTCATCTCCCCATATATTTATAGCTTCATAATTTCCTATCTTATCAAGTGCTTCTTGGTAATCTTCTAAAACATCATAGGCTTTAAGGAATTCACTTTCTTCATCTTCTGTAATAATCGGAATTTTCAAGAATGTAATTTTCCCATCTTTAACAAAGTTTTAATGGATATATTTTCTTCATCCACCGAATACTCCTCTTCATTATAGCAATAACTCTCGTACCCATTTATGTCACTTAAATATTTTGCAAAATTTATTTGTTTATAGCTACAATCAATGAATGCCTCTATACCACTTAAGTATTCTGAAGACATATGTTTTCTGCAATTATTGTTTCAATCCTCTTAATATTACATTCCAATGGCATTGATACACCTTTTTCCATTGTTGATATTTTAATCGGTATTCCACAATCAAAATTATTTTCTATAAAAGATACCAATCTTTCTATATTATTATTGAACACACTTAAACATTGGTCATAATCTAAAATTATTTCTGTTCCCTGCTGTCTTACAGTATCTTCATAAGTAAGGCATATGTACTCACTGTTTCTGTCAAATGAAATTCGATTCATTTTCTGTTCATTATAATAAACTGTATTAACCTCCACTTTATCGGATAGCATAAAACATGCCAAAACCTATTCCATAATGCCCTATTGGCGAATATTCTCTATCTTGTAGCCTATAATCATCTGACGCATAATAAGATACACCAACATTCAGAAAATACTTTTTCAAAATATCTATAGACATACCACTACCATTGTCCATAACCATAACTTTTTCGATCTTTGTCCAAAATCACTGAAATATATGGCTGATAATTTTGATATCTAAATTTTTCCATTTTAGTGGCCGATTCTTCCATAGTCTTACATGCATCAATTGAATTTTGTATTAATTCTCTTAACCCATATTTTCTATCACCATAAATATGCTCTCCCATCAATAAATTGGTCACTGCAGTTATAATCCAAAGAGTCTTAAATCAGAAAAACTAAAACCCTTCGATTGAATTTGGTTTACTACATTTGTTTTAATGGTAATAGATATTTCTCGTCTACAAAACTTTCACATAAATCTACAGCATTTTTTAATTCTCCATTAATAGCATCAAAGTATTTTAAAAGTTTTCTATGAACAGATGGGTCCTGACTTGTACCCTGAAGAAAATTTCTAATTCATTTGTTTTAGGGTTTCTTCTTATTTTATCATAGTTCTCTATCACAAAATGTTGTTTCCATTCTAAATCACTAAATTCCTTTGGGTTCAAATATTTATATAAATATAATGGTGCTCTTTGCTCATCAATATCCAAATAGTCAGATATTCTAAGTAGCACAGAGATATACTGTGCATTAAGATCAAAATGTCCCTTTTTCATCATTATGCAAGTTCTTTTTATCCATTCAAAATCTTCATTATGCGACATGCATATTTGTGCAAGTTCAGATTTAAATGAAATATTTGTTGATTCTGGAATCAAAAATAACCTTTCATCCATCTTTGTCTCAATATAATCTCTCGCACGTTTACCATGTACCGGCCTTACGCACTCTTGCAAAGCGGTCATTTCATCCCCATATTTCTCAAGTACTTTACTATATTTTCTTTCACCCAATATCGCATGGTCTGCTTTGATTTCCTTAATTTCGTCCACATTTGCAATCATTCCAATATCATGCAACAATGCACTATATATAAGTAATGCTACTTCTAATTCACTTAATTTATTTATATCCACAACAAGTGCATACATATATTCCATCACATTTATAGAATGTCTTACAAAACATTATTAATTTGCGGTAATATCGTATTAGCATATTCTATAGTTTCATCTAACTTACTTAAAAATTTACTATCTTTTCCTTTAACCACATATATAAATGGCTTTCCTGTACTTTTCTATCATCTTAATCACTCTCTATTAGTTATTACCTAATTCCAAATATCCATCTAATTTCAATATTCCTAATATAACAGGAGCCTCCAAGTTATTTAAACTCAAAGGCTCTCTTTTCTTACATAACTTTATGCAAGTGCAGGTTCCTTCCCTGCAATAATCGCTTTCACTTCTTCTATATCCTTATCTGTGGCTGAGGCTATCTGCTCTGCTGTAAAACCATTCTTATACATTTTTATAATAAGTCCTGCTTCACCTTCCGCACGTCCAATCGCAATACCCTTTTCTTCAATTCCCTGACTCAAGTTACACATAACGCTCACATCCTTCCTGAAGTTCTCCTCAATAGGAATATCGTATTCATTTCCAATTATGTTTAGTTTTTCATCTATTGTAAGTTCCTGTGACAGCAACGCTCCTAACAGACGGTGCAGTTCATATGTCTCATCATGTTCCGGCAGATTCTTTGCCAGTCCAAGCATTATGATATTCAGCAGATCAAGATTTCCCTTCCATTGATAGGAACCGATCAAATCTTCTTTTGTGAGATGCACATGGCTCATGCTGCTCTCTTCCATGTTCATACATACCCAGATCGAATATACACGCTTAATGTCATCGTAGCTGGAATTCTCAAAATCACGTTCTTTTTGTGATGAGATCAGTCTGCTCACATAAAAGATTGCCCGGTTTAAGATTTCGTATCCCTTCGGCTCATCTTTCTGTGCTTCCACATTTATGATGATCTGTGACAATCCGTCTCTCATACGCACATAAAAAACGATATCAAATCTTACCAGACCTTCATTGATCTCTTCATTTTCTGTGTTGAAACCGACCAGTCTCTCACCATTTTTTTCGCTGGCTGCATTTGTGAGTCCAGGCTCTACCGGTACCGTACTGATATGTGGTGTTCCCTCAATGCAGTCGACCACATCCTTGGGATTCATGCCCTTAAACTCATCAACTGTTTTTACCAGTATATGTGCCAGTATGCTTTTCTGTCCTAACAGACGCTTTGCACTCGTATCATACTGTGCTTTTGAATCTGTTGCTTTCACTGCATTTTTCAATTCTGTATTCACTGGCCTTCCTCCTTTTTGTAACAGATATAGTCATCCCCAAAAAGGCATCTGACCACACCTATATTATAACTTACCCATTTCTTTTATACAATCAATTTTTACATTTGGAAAATGAACATAAGAAAAACTCCAAACCTGCCATAGACTCGGAGTCTTGATTCCATCCATTTTTACATTGTCTGCACTGGAACATGTTGTTCCTGCTCCTCATACTCCAAAACATCCTGCTCTGGCACATGCTCTATACTTTTTGCTTGCTCCTGCACTTTTACCATATACCGGATTTTAATGCTGCTGTAATCAACCCCTGCCGGTTCCAGCACTTTTTTCTCTAACATGTTTAACATCGCCTCGGTGTCAAATTTTCCCTCAAAATAAAGTTCCTCATCCACCTTTATCGGTACATCCATTTCTTCCGGTGAACTGCCAAGGATCGTCCTCCAGCGTCCGGCTACTTTTCCACACATTTCCATAAATCTTTCATGGATATCCGGCTGTTCATTACAGGTCTGCAAAATCCTTTGTGCCACCTTTCTCCATGTAGGTGTCTCTATCCATTCTCCCGGTGCGAACTGGACTGCCAGCGGTCTTTTCCCTTTCAGTTCTGCCGGGGACACTGTGATAAGGCTGCTTTCCCGGATCGTATCTTTCACACTTGTATGCACCTCGCCACTCCGGTACATCTGGAGCAGTGCATCACATTTGGTGTTTACAAGCTGTAACATTTCCTCCCTCAGTTCTTCTATCAGTTGCTCATAATTCATACGCTTTTCTCCTCCTCTCCTGTCACACAATCTTGTGTTTCTTTCTATAATCGTTCTTCCGTTTATTTCCCTATTGCACACTTTTCTGTTCCTATTGTTCTGCATTTGTTTCCTATTTTTATGCCAACAATAAAACGCCCGGATCATCGGGCATTTTATTCTTACCATAAACTGGCAGGAACAACGTTTCCTATTTACTTGCTGCCATTCCTGCCGCAGCCTTACTCATATCGAATCTCCTGTTCCATGACTATGCCTGACTGGAACTGTATCAGCAGTTTCTCGCTGGATTCCACTTTGATGGTGGAGATCAGCCGTCTCACAAGGTCATTGTCGAACTCCGGTATCTGGCAGGTGCTTGTGCTTAAGTAATGGTCGATATCTTGGATTCTCTGTTCATAACTGTCAGCCATCCGTTTCTCGTTTCTGGCTGTTTTCTGTGCCTCTTTTAAGGCATTGATTTCTTCTGCTATGATTCGGTAGCGTTCATCAAACTCCGGTGTGTAGGAACCGGTCTTTGCATTCTCTGCAATCAGTGCCACCATCTCTTCCTGTTTTTCTTTTATCTTTTCCTCGTATTCCCCGGACTCTTTTGCGGTGCCATAGCTCCCGATGACATGGATGATGTTCTGCCGGAAGTGTTCCATAAATTCCATATCATCACTTGTGATCCTGTGGATGGCTTCCATCACCGCCCTGTTTAATGCGTTCTCTTCGGTGTCTCGGATTCCATTTCTTCACTCCGTTGGTCAGCGATTGCTGCATCTCCAGACCACTTTCTTTTCCGTTTCTCGCCCAGGTGACTCTCCTGTACTCCTGTCCGCATTTTCCGCAGATCAGCATGCCGGTCAGTGCATAGTGGAGGAATACCTGCTTTTCTGGTTCTTCTTCCGGGTGACAGCCGCCTTGCATAGGATGCCCTCCGCATCATCTCTTCCTGTACCCTGTAGAACAGCTCTTTCGAATGATTGCCTCATGGTCATCTTCCACATAATACTGCGGTACGATTCCAGTGTTCTTTACTTTCTTTTTGTCATGAAATCCACCATATAGGTTTTCTGCAGTAATGCATCTCCCATGTATTTTTCATTTCGGAGCATTTTGTCTATTACCGTGGAATGCCATTTGTCCCCTGTGGCGGTCTTGATTCCCTGCTCTTCCAGATGCTTTGCGATCTTTCCGGTACTGTAGCCTTCAGATAAAGCCGGAAGATCAGCTTTACGATCTCTGCCTCTTCGAAGTTTTACGATGACCAGGTCCCCGTCCTCGTTTTGGTGTATCCCATGAACTTTGTGCAGTTTACGATGACCTTGCCTTTTCAAATTTCCTCCGACTCCCAGCGGATGTTCTCACTGATGTTGGCTCTCCTCCTGCGCCAGACTGCTTAAGATGGTGATGAGGATTTCACCAGTTCCCTCCAGTGTATTGATCCCTCTTTCTCGAACACCACCGCCACGTTCTTTTCCTTCAGTTTTCGGATTGTCACCAGCGAGTCTACCGTGTTCCTCGCAAACCTGCTGACCGACTTTGTAAGGATCATGTCGATCTTTCCGGCAAAGGGCATCCTGTATCATGGCATTAAAGTCTGCCCTCTTTTGGTGTTTGTTCCACTCTTTCCGTCATCCGCATAGATGCCGGCATTTTTCCAGTTTTCGTTTTCGGATATCTTGCCGGTATAATACTCCACCTGTGCCGCATAGCTGCTGTCCTGCTCTTCCAGCTCCGTACTGACACGGCAGTAGGCAGCGACCTTCATTTCTTCTCTGACAGTTTCACATTCCGGTCATACTGCACCTTGGCAGGTATCATGCTGATCTTTTGCTGTTTCTGCCATCTGCTCTCCCTCTAATCCTTGTACCTTGCTGTGACACGGCTCCCATTGATAAACTCTACTTCTGCCATGTTTCCACCATGCACCCAGATGCGTGCGATTATTTTTCTATATAAGTTTTCATCAAATGTTTCCAGTTCCTTTTTTCCTGCAAGGATGTTTTTGATCTTCCCCTGTCCGGAACTCCCCATCCCTGACCTCCAGTGTCAGTAGCGTTCCTCTGCTCTTTCATAGAGCAGATTTCATCGGTCTGCTTCTGTGCTTTCCTGCTCTTCTTTCATGTGCTGCAGGTTCCGCTCCAGAACCCGGTACTGCGGGCTGACCTTTTCCTCCTGCCTTTGTACCCGGAGGGACCTTTGTTTCGTATCACTGCATTGATGGCTTCCACACTGCATCGCCTGCCCGTCTGTAATAAAACTGTTCCTGCAGCTTTTTGCTCTGCCAGTCGTATAGTTTTTACATCTCCATCTTGCGGCACCGCCCCTGTCCTTATTCCGCGGCTGGATATGGCTGCATACTGCCCCGCATTCTGCACAGATGACACCTCCGAAGAGGATTCTCTCATCCCTGCCGGGCCGTGGTCTGCCCTTCAAAGCTCTGCCCTCACCTTTTCCCGTCTGCGCTGGACTCTCTCAAACAGTTCCTCTCCTATGAGCTGCGGATAGTATTCTGTGCCAAGGTAGCTTGGGTTTCCAGTATCCTGCCGATGGATGCATGGGTCCAGGACACTTTCCCTTTTGCATTGCATATTTTTCTCCCTTTCAGGTTCTGGGCGATCCTGCCTGCCGCCACTCCGCTGTCATAGTCTGTAAATATCTGTTCCACAATTTTTCTCTGCTCTTCGCAGATGGTGATTTTTCCATCCACAACCTTATAGCCGATTGGCGTATTGCCACTGCATCCTGTCTGCCTCCCCTCTCTGTCAGTTTCAGTCCGTTGTGCAGGCAGAAGGTGATGTCGTGTTCTTTGGAGACCACGATTTTCTCCGCTGTCATTTTAAACAGTTGCTCGTCAAACTCCTCCCTTAATCCGTCCTGTTCTGCAATCAGTTGGATAAGCTGTTCGGTCCGTACAATTTCTTTTGTCCTCCGCAGCTTTCTGGTCAAAAGTGTCTTTTTTCTCCTGCATTCCGTCAGTTGCCAGCCAAGTTTATTACTGCTCTCCATAAAAAGAGCAGAGTCCATATATCCTTTCCTCATGACTTGGTTTAGGATTTGGCCCTGCTCGCTTATATTTTTGATTTCCTTATCCAGTTGTCGGATTTCCTCACTGTCCTGCCTTGCTGCCACAAATTCTGTCAGTTCTTTTAACAGCGGCTCTAATATCGTTCCCTGATTGGTGTACAGCTTGTTCCACATGTCTGTAAAAGCCCGGTGCAGCACATCCTCCCGGATGGCTTTCATACAGCAGCTCTTTATCCTCCACATGTCCGCTGCACGTCCAGATGATTTTTCATATGGTTTCCCGATGTAGATTTTCTGCCGCCGGAAGGTTCTTCCGAATTCCCGCAGATGATTCTGCCGGAAAACAGGTATCTTTTGGTGTAGTCACTCTTGTTCATGTGCAGTATACATCCACCCGGTATGCCATCAGGTTTCGCACTGCTTCTGCCTCCTCATGTGTGACGATTGGCGGATGGCTGTCTTTGATGAGATACTGGTTTCTCTGTCCGTTGTTTACCCTGCGGACAAATGGGAACCTTGTTTCTGTATAGGTTCTCTGCTGTAACATATCCCCTTCATAAATCGGATTTTTCAGAATGTCCTGTATCACCCCGTCCTGCCACTTTTCTGCACCCCGGATCGTTGGAATGCCTTTCTGGTTCAGTGCTTTTGCTATCACATACACTCCCATGCCGTTTAGATAGGACTCATAAATCCACCTTACGGTTTCTGCCTCGGATTCTATGATGACTAAATTTCCATCCTCATCTTTTCCATAGCCATACGTTGGTGTGGATATGATATAGGTTCCATCCTGAAAGCGTTTCTGTATCGCCCAGCGGTTGTTGCTTGAGATGTTTTCAGATTCCCCCTGCGCCACCGATGCCAGGATGGTAATGAACAGCTCGCTTTTTTCTGACAGCGTGTTGATGTTCTCTTTCTCAAAGTAGATTCCAACGCCAATCTCTTTCAGCTTTCGGATGGTCTGGATGCATTCCACCGTATTTCTTGCAAATCTTGTGATGGATTTCGTAAGGATCAGGTCGATGTTCCCATCCTCACAGTCTGAAATCATCATCTGGAACTCATCCCTGTGCTTTACGTTTGTTCCGCTGATTCCTTTATCCGCATACACCCCTGCAAACTCCCACAGGGGTTGCTCTCGATTTTCCGTATAGTACTCGACCTGTGCGAGTATAGGAAGTTGCCTGTGCCTGACTGCCGGTACTGACTCTGGCATATCCGCACACTTTCAGCCTGCGTTCTTCCTGTGTATGTTTCTGCGCTTTTGCTGCCTTTATGACAGTCACTTTTTTTGCCATGCTTTTTTCTCCTTTCCCAGTATTTTCAAAGGTTTGCACTCCCTGTCAGCAACATACACTACCACATAGTCCTTTATATATCCAGTGTTATTACAGATATACTTTTGCTAATTCCGGGGAGAAAGTCTTGACATTAAAAACCGGTTTTTTCCCATTCTTCCTCGGTTAACAGCTTATCTTCATGCATCCTTTTTAAGAGATTCAGCAATCTTATACCGCACCTCATTCGCTCCGCCTTCCATCATCTCTCCCCCTTTTCCTCCCACAATTTAAGTAAGTTAAATTCATTCTCCCAATAAAAACACTTCCGCCCAGAAGAAACACCTTTACATCATCCCGATTTCAGCCATGGTTGCTGCCTCATCCTCTTCCCGGAAATACTGTTCCGATACATCCCTGCTGACTGAAAGCACCTCTCCCTGCGTCCTTTTCTCCCATCTGGATTGGGATTAAGAACGGATTGATTTCCTTGCAGAATTCCTGATTCGGACAGCTATTGATAAAATAGCCGCAGGTATCTAATATCAGCCTGTCACACATATCTGTGATGACGATCTTTTCGGCTTCAAACATGTGGCTGCCAATATAATTTGCGATATTTTCTGCCGTGGTCGAGATATAGTCCTCTTTCCGCTCCCCTCCATCACTTGGATAAAGATAGGCATATCCTGCCCTCTCCGTTTCAAAAATCCTTAACATCATTTCGGTATCTTCTTTCTTCATCTCCTGTTTTCCTCCATTCCCCATTTTTCAGTTTTTCTTAACCCCACAAGAATACGGCGGAAGTTCCCCTCCGCCGCATGGTTTCTGTAATTAAGTCTTACTGCCATAATCCTTCATTTCATAAATAAAAGTGTCTGTCCCTATTCGTCACTACTCCCCGGAACCAAAACGCCGCCAAAACAGAGAAAAATCCCAAAGCCGGCATTTCATGGGCAGTCAGTCCAGACTGTCTTTGGTCCCTGCCACTCGGACAGGCAGACATCACGGTATCTCACCTCCACCACTGCGTGCTGGCTAATCTCAAGGTGTATCATTATAGGCCATTCCCTCTTCGCGCCTGTCCACCACAGACAGGCTGCCCTAACTTTCCCGCTCGGCTCCTTAGATGCGATCTTTTTCACAGCATGGCTGGCAGAAGAACATCTGCCCGATTGCTGCAGAGTGTCACTGCGCCCGGTTACGGCTCATGGAAACGGCTAACGTATCTGAACTGCTGGATATGGCTGGCAGGATATGGCGTGATTCCATCCTGCGCTCAGGCCCTGCATTCCTCTCCGGCATTTTTCAATGTACGTTTTGTCTGCCTGTGTCGTATCCACACACGAGACATGAGAGGATTCCCGGAAGAGACCATCTGTCCAGAAAAGTTCCTCTCATAAGGTACTCACAGAAAACACGTTTTGAGGGGTATTAATCAAAATATTTTTTTATTTTCTTTACCGCACCGTTTATGCTCTCCCGGATGTTCTTCTCTCCAACCCCTTCTTTCGCTGCAATCTGCCGGTATGTCATGCCCTCAAAAAAAAAAAATACAGCCGCTCTCTGCACTGGGGTGAGTGACTGCATTGCTTTCTGCAGGGTTTCTATTTCCATCTGCCGGATGACCGTATCCTCTACCGATTCCCCGGTCAGCTCCACCAGATCTTCCGTTTCTCCTTCTGTATATCCGTCCTTGGTCGTATGTCTGATATCCCGCATTTCCTGTGCGTGGGCTTCTTTGCGGAACGTATCGGCAAGTGCCTCGTAGACTTCTCTGGTCACATAGGTGTATTCCCGTTCTCCAACCGCATCTTTATAAAATCCTTTACTCTGATCCTGATCCATTCTGACATTCAAATGTCCTCCATTTCGTAATTTTTTTGAAATGAAGGACATCTGGAGGACCTCTGGGTTTTACTTCACTGGAAAAAGACAATAAAAAAAGGTGCTGTTCCCATGCAAAATAAAGCATGCAAAACTGCACCCAATTAATTATTGTATTTCTTTGTAAACAGTATATAAAAGTTCTTCTTGGCTTTTTATTCCTATGTTTTATAATTAACCTAATTCACTTGTCTAGTAGGATTTAAAGTAATTAATGGTTCCAATATGTCTCAGATAAGTCACAAAGCATTGCCTTCTCCCCAATATGGTCAGTCTAGTCAATTAATTTATGCTATACTAGAAGTACTTCTTCCAGCTAACAATATTTTCCACAAAAAAATACTGCCATATCCATGAGTAATCTCTACTCGACAGATATTGCAGTATTTACCTCTTGCAGCAACGATTTATTTACGAAATTCTTTCATTCCTGCCGGCTGCTTCGGCTGATGAAGAACATACATACATCTGCTGTCTGCCGCCATTTTCACAGAATTACGAGCTACCTTCTCTAAAATTGTTGCTGCGATATTAGCCTGTTTCTTTGACATAATGAACACCTCCTGTTTTTATTAAACAGGAGTATAGCATTTCTTACCTAATCCTGTACCTTATAAGTTGAATTTCCGACATAATATGTCATTTTTCCTCTATAGAATTACTATACAACACCGCAGATGCCTGAAATTCTCCATTCTCATACTGGGTGAACAGTTCTCCATCATAATCAACCAGTGCCTGTTCTACCGAGGCAAGACCAATTCCGTGACAGCCGGTATCCTTCTTTGTGGTAAGGTATCGTCCGCTGTTGTCTTTTTTAAATTTCTTCGGACTACTATTTTTTATACAAATCTGGAGCATTTCTTTTATATAAGTAGCTTCCAGTATGATATATCTCTGCTCCTGTGGCAGTTTCCTACAGGCCTCAAGTGCATTTTCCAGCAGATTTCCAAAGATAATGGCAAGGTGTCCGCTCTGGAACGGCAGTACGGACGGAATAAATACCCTTGCCTCAAACTGGATGCCGTCCTTCTGGGCAAGGGCATACTTATGGTTCACAAGGGAATCCACCACGATGTTTCCGGTGTGGGAGATTTCGTCTGCGCCGGTTCCGATACCATCATCCAGCATCTTCTGTATGTAATCACTGGCTTCTTTTGTCTGTCCGGCATTTACCATGCCAAGAATCCCCGATAAGTGGTTCTTCATATCATGCCGCATCCGCCGCAGTTCCAGATAATAACCTTCCCGTTCCTCTGCCTGATGGCTGCATAAATCTAACTGCTGTTCATACAGCCGGTTCCGGGACTGAAGCTCCGCTGCCTGTCCCATCCGGTCATACACCGTAAAAATCACGTAATTGACAAGCAGGAGAAGTATGCCCGCAGCCACCGAGAAAAAAGAATATTCCGCATGAAATGCTGCCATGTGAAGGATATGGTGCATCATATAAATGCTGCTCGCCGGTACCAAAAGAATTATGATGAAATAACGCAGCGGGATTTCCGCATACTGTTTTTTCTTTGCGTAACGGCCAAGCAGTACTGAAACAGAAGCATACACATCTTGGATGCGAAGCTTCCGGCATCATTAATGACGCTTTCATCTGTTCCAATTGCCTCTAAGACCAGCAGCACAATGACCTCTACCAGCATCCATGCCGTACAGATAAGAAGGGTGCTGATACAGCGTCTTTTCAGGCTCTCTTTTCTGGTAACGGTACTGATCATAAATACCATAAAGATATTCCAGACCAGAAGAAACTGCGGAGGGAACAGGAGTTCAAACCCTGTTGCCACAAGGAAAGCATAGTATAAAAACCAGCTGATTATGCCTGCAGGCTTTCTGTTTCCTGGACCGAAAGGGTCGTTATGTATCTCTGTATAATCAGAAGCTGCAGTGCCGGAAGCAGAAGCCCGATATAACGGAAGATATCCCCTCATTCAATAACCGCCTTTCCAGCTGCCATTGTGCAGAGCTGACGGCGCACTTCCTTCTGTCGGTCCTCACTGATTTTCAGTTCCATCTCTTTCCCATTCATACTGATTGTTATGTTAAAAAAATTCATTTTTGTTATATAATCGTAATTCACAAGGAAGGACTGGTGGATGGAGGAAATATTTCCGACTATTTGCGAGTTCCTTCTCTACGTTATTCAGTTTTCAATAAAAATATGCAGTGCTTCTATCCTGCAAGAAAATATGCACTACTCGGTTGCGGCTTTCAAAGTACACAATATCTTTTAAAGGTACTTTCTGAATTTTCTTATTGAACTTAAACTGGTAAAGACCTCCGTTTCACCTATCCGGTGACAGGCCTCTTTAAAATACCGGCGAAATTTCTCTTTATCCAGCGGTTTAGAGAGAAAACGGAAAGGCTCTACCTCAAACAGTTCCTTTAAATATTTATCATATCCTGAAATATATATGAACAACACAGAATGGTCTGTTTCCCGGATTTTTCGAGCAGCGGAGATGCCGTCAATCTGTTCCATTTCAATATCTATAAAAATAAGTCCGTATCGTTCCCCGGACTGTATGCTCTTCAAAGTGTCTTTCCATCAGAAAATACATCCGTATTAACCCGGATTCCCATACTCTGGCTTTCTTCTAACACCAAGTTCTCAAGACTTCCCGTAAAGCCAAGGTCATCATCACATATGGCTATCTTCAGCATTTTTAAGTACCTCTTCTGCTATATCTGATTCCCCTTCTTCCAACTGTGCCTGTTCCAAACGTTTGAGAAGACACCGGAGTGTCTTTTTGTTCGTGTCCGTCAGGTTGTTGTAGCGGAGTACAATGTCATAGCACTGATCCATCTCCTGATTCATGCGGATTTGCCCGCTCAAATCCCGTTTTATATCGGACAGCCCGAGGATATAGTCAGTGGTAACATTAAAATACCTTGCCATGCTGATAAGCAGGTCTGTGGAGATGGCACATGTGTCTTTTTCCATCTTGCTTACCGCCTGCTGGGTGGTGTTGATTATAGTCCCAAGGGCTTCCTGTGACATGTTGTGGCTCCTGCGGAGCTCACGGATACGGTTCTCAGTCATAATTGTGACATCCTTTCTAATAACTATTTTAGATAATTATTATTGGTTTAATCACAACTGTATAATGTAAATAGTTTACCCGTTCCCGTATATTCTTCCCTTATTTCAATCTCCTATAATCACAGACAATACATAATATTCTTCACACTTTTCTCAGCAATCTTCTTATGATATTTAAAAGTGAATCTTCATCAGAACTCCTTTTAGCACTTTCGTATTGTAATAATCAAAAAGAACTGACTCATATCTCTTCCCATTTACAATTTCATTATTCATATCATTTTCATCCATATCTACGCCTTCCAACTCTTACATCTGCTCCGGTCATACCAGAATCGGAACAAATGCAAAAAAGCACAAAGTATTCGCCTCTGGATTCTGAACAGATTCGTCACGAATACAGATCATGCGATAGAAGTCAACTGCATTTCTTCCAGTTTTGTGGTAATGCAGCTCATACCATAACAGCGTTTGCTCAGACTAAGAGTGCGCTCCACTTCGATTCTATCGATATTATTCTGGTACTCTTGTTTTTTTCAGCTTGTGCTGTGGCGTTTGGTCTGCCCAGCTTTGGACCTGATAACCGAATCCCTTGCTCCTTGCAATAGCTCCTGTTTTCCCTGGTCCGGTATATCTGATCTGCCAGAACACGTTCCGGATAATAACCGGTACGCTCTTTGAATCGTTCTATTGCTTCAATCAGGCAGGTACTCTCGTTATATGCCGCAAACGATATTTTTTCGATACGCCCATAACCTTCGTTGTTAGGACTGAGATCAAATTTTGCACCAAATTCAACAGTTGCTTGACCTTCCCTCTGACAATCGGTCGAAGCCATGGCTGCGAAATACTTACAATGCGATGCTCCACAGAATGGACTCTGTTCTCATACATATACTGTTGCTCATACAGCTTGATGGTGGTAAGATACAGACCGATATCCTTACCTGTCATGGCGTATCCATCACTCATGAACTGTTCCAGATACCGGAGAGCCCTTTTCACATATGCAAGCTATCTTCGGATATTCTTTGCCGTGTGCTTTCTGCTTCTGGCAAATGCAAGATACTCTTTCTGGCACGTTTGCGGTATCTTCTGGGCAGCTTAAGTATGATACAACATCAATGTGATGTAGGATGCTGATTATCTGAGGTTTACACAGCAAGAGTAAGAATTATGTTCCCAGTATGAAACCTTAATTTACCGGATGACCAGCGAAAGTAATAATCCACTGAATCGAAGCCATACACCACAAAACGAAGCCTATACCACAGTTGTTTTCCTTATAGCGTTACAGTGCTATTTTTCACTAATCCTAAAATTTGCAAACTCGAAATAAAAATGCCACATTAACGTAAAACGCCAGCAGAAAATCAGTACGATAACTCTTGCTGGCTTTTACTAAACCCTTATTCTAATAGTTGTTTTACATATTTTGCTTTATTCAAAATACTCTCCTCAGAAAAAAACATATTTGGAATTTTTAACTCTTCTTCGTCAGCAGAAAATCTACCTACCATTTCACACAAATCTCCAAACTCTTTATTTTCTAGTTCAGACAACAGCTCATAGTCAACCTCTAAATCATATATTCTTGTAAATTCTGAACAAAATATCTTAACCTGATATGAGCCATCTAAAACTCCATTAATCAGATAATATAACTGCTCTTTTTCTGTAAAGATGACCTCACCTCCTGCCAGTTCTGTTTTTTCCGGGAAACAAGCAGCTCCCTTCCTTCATATGTTACCCTGTCCCCCAGCGACAGACTTGTCCTTATAACAACATCATAACAAATGAAATCTCACCTATTAACAAAGCATTTTCCACTGACTGCATAATAGCGTCCGTCAAAACACATATCACAGGAGGGAATTTCTCCGGTTCCCTTTTCTCGCCTTCCAGCAGTCCAAGATAAAAACGGGGATAATAATAGCTAGTGTCCGGCACTAACGGAAGTCCAAGCTGGGACGCCATTTTTTTATAATCTTCCCAATTCTTTATCAACTTTCATTTGGAGCAATGCAGTTTTTTCCCCCATATATTGCTTAGCCACCTTTAGAATTGCCTTATCATTTCCTAAAATTTCTAACACAGTAACAGAAAAAATATTAATCAAATGTGAATCATTCTTATTTATTATTTCTTCAAAATAATTAAATATATTACTTAATAATTCAGCATCTTCATTTTTAGCTAATAATGTTAAAAGCTCCGGCATAAAAATATCTTCTATTACAACTGTTTCTAATACTTCTCCATATTCTTCTACGCTTTCAATGTATGCATTCTTCGTTGAAGGAAAAAATTCTTGCATTTTTTCAAAAAACTCTCTTACATTTTTACTCACATTTATATTCTCCAATCAATTAAATAAACTTACGTCATTTTCTAAATCATCTATCAACGCTTCCACTACATCTAAATCATTAAGTCCTAATTTACCTAAACTTGCCAAATTTCTTAGTTGTTTTAATCTTTCTATTGCTTTTATTAAATGTGTTGATGAGCCATTGTTAAACTCCTCTACGAGTATGGCTGCTGTCCCTCCATCTCCTACAGATGCCCCTGGTCTATAAAGTTCATTCACTATTTTTCTTAATTCTGAATTTTGCACTGTAGTCAGTAATTTATCTCTCGAAGATCCTGATAATTCAGGTCTTCCATTCAAAAGATTATCAACTTTATCGGGACTTCCATAATTACCATTTATATGCGAATTTCTTGTCTCATCAAGAACTGGATTTTTTGCCTCATTACTTGCAGCTTTTCTTGCCACAGCTCCAGGTACAATTATTCCGATCAGTGCTCCTATAGAAAAATCCACTGTCATTTGATTTAAATCAAAAATATATGCTTTCTTTTCATCTTCAGTCATGGAACTATCGCCAAATGCCCATGCTGCACGACCTGTCAGACTAACAACCGCATAAATCTCTCCACTAAATAATGCCGTTACTGGAAACGCAACCACACGCACCTGTAAAACCTCCTGACTCCGTAGAAATTATAACATCCCTTAGTGCTTCTTCCGCGCCTCTAACATTTCCACTTTCCCACTCTTCGCTTGCCTGATATGCAGTTTGACATATTGCTCCCATTCCTGCACCAAAGCAATGCACCTGCAGCAACTGTTCCTATCCCCGGCAAAATACAGCTAAAGCTATGCAGGCAGCTCCTACAGCAAGCCCCATGACAAGATTTCTTGCAAATCCGCCCCAATCAAACTCACCCTTCTGAGGTGCGTCTTCAAATGGATCATACTTTGATATACTGTCCCCGCCAGACCTGTCATCTTACCCAGCATATCCACACTGCCATTCACACAAAGACTTGATGCCCCTTCTGAATACAGTGCCATGATATCTGACATTCCCTGCATGGCAATCCCTGTCATGCTCTCCAGCCGGATTCCTTCTTTGCCATCAGAACAAGCCCGCCATTGCTTTCTATGGTAGTCCCCGTTTCATCCTCAAATGTAATCTTTCCCGTTTCACCGCCATCCAATCCCATGCTCTGCGGATACAGGTCCATTCCTTTGCCATGCTCTGACCGGAAACTTTTCTTCTCTGGACTTCCCGTCCCTTCACAGGTGCTTCCATTGGTACGGATGCACCCTGTCGCTATTCCCTGCGCCTCATCTCCATTTCCTATATATAATGCTGTTTTTGTTCCTTCTGCGGCATACAGTACATCAGGTTACCTGTCGCCGGGGCAAATCCATAACGGTTCCCGCCCGCCGCAGTCTTGTCAATATCAAATGCTACTTCTACCTGTTCCCCCTGCGTTCCGACAATGGATCCGACAAATGACATTCCCGTATAGTCCGGGTTATCCTCCCATGGAACCCACGTATAACTGTTTCCCGCAAGGCGGTATGTAAAGATGACCTCCCCTCCTGCCAGTTCTGTTGTTTTTTCGTGAAACAAGCAGCTCCTTCCTTCATATGTTACCCTGTCCCCAGCGATAGGCTTGTCCTCGTAACAACATCATAACAAATGAAATCTTCCCTATCAACAAGGCATTTTCCACTGACTGCATAATATCTCCCATCAAAACAGAGATCACAGGAAATGATTTCTCCCAATTCCCTTTTTTCACCTTCCGGCAATCCAAGGTAAAAGCGGGGATAATAATAGCTGGTATCCGGCACTAATGGAAGCCCAAGCTGGGACGCCATTCTTTTCAGAAATCTCCAGTCTGTTTCCTGATACTGTATCAGTGTCCCTCCTGTTCGCATGTCGCTCCCCGGCAGTATGCAGGCGCTGTGATCGGTATCTGCTGTTACGGCACTGGCAATCCCCATATAAGTCTGTACTTTTTTCTGAAATACCCGGTTACTTTTTTTCTGATCTAAAAGAATTGTTCCTGACACAGCCTGTATGTCTGCAATCCTGTATCCTCTTTCTTCTTTGATTTCCACCTTTTCCGGATATCCGCTGAACAACGCTCCTGCAGTATTCCCTGCCCCAAAAGCTGTATGGGTGCATTCATGCTGTTTATGCCTGTCTCGTTTTCTGACAACAGAAGTCGAAAGTTTCCTCTGGCATGTTCCCCTGGAACCTCCCATGTCTGAAAATCAAGGATCTTTTCCATGGCAAAGGAACTGATAAATTTTAAATCGGAATATTCAATTCTCCTTTGTAATCCTTCTGCCATAAACCTCTCCTATTCTTCCTGACCTAACGAAGCAGGTAAAATATATTAGTATGAGTACCAAGGTCTTACTTCATAAATTGATATTGCTTGGGTCAAATCTTTCATCTTATATGCGTCCCCTTCCGCAATAAAAACACTTTGTCTACCAATTTACCCTCGCTTTGATATAATTTACATTACATAATTTCTCAATCGCTTTAATTTCATTTTTACTACAATCACCATTTTTTCTTATAATATAAACTTCATAAACTGTTCCATCACGTAACATTGGAATATCAGTTGTCACTGGTTCTCAAACTTATAAACATATCAAAAAATTATTATTCTCTTACGAACTTAAACCTGAAAAACAACTATTATCAATTTTTTTGAATTTATATTAACATCAATAGATCATACTAAATACTTCTTAACTATATTTATTATTTTTCATTTTTCGTTCTTTCAGCAATATCTAAAACACTACAATTTCTTACATATTCGTTTGAATAAGTTACTATCAAATTCCTGTAATTTTTCATAAGTTCCTCTACAAGAAAGGCATTTGAAAAACGAATCGCACTAACTAAAGGATTATCTTTCATCTCTCTACTGTTAATAACAATACCTTCATCTATTAATTTTTTTGCAATTATATTATTGTTCTTTTTTATTGCCGTCATAAGTTCCAAACCGTCAAAAGCATTAATATCTATACCATTTTCAATAAGCCAAAGTGCTTCCTTTTCTTTCCCTTCTGTGATTGTATAATTAAGTAACGAACCTTCAGGGACAACTATATTTATTAAATCGTTATTCAAAATATAATCTTTAAAGCCCTCCAAATCTCCTGCCAATTCCAATACCTTAGCTATTTTTTTTCAAAATTTTCTTCGTTTTCTCCCCAAAAGTTTTTTTCCGAATAATTTAAATAAAATTCCTGATATTCTTCAGAATCAAAAGTCGGTCCTGTTAAAACTGCATCGACAAATTCTATTGGCGGTATATATTTTCCATTTAATATATCATCTATAATAACATTTGGCGCCGCATATCTTATTTTCTTTTTTAAATCAATGATGCGTATTTCTCCAAACCCTTTTACATACTTTTTTCCATCAATCTCTGTTTCACGACATACACCATTCAAGTCACTATTTAATGGATTCTCACAATAAGAAGTCAACTTTTCTATGAATATTGAATTAAATGTCTCTTTACTTTCCACTGTACTATCAAAATTTGTATTCCACCCAATATTGTAAGCATTTTCAAAATGTTGATAACAATACTTTGTCATATCAGAATTCATTATTCTCTCTCCTCGTATACAAATCAGATATTTATATAATTTAACATAAAATAGCACTCACCAAAAGAAAAGTATCTATCATTTCGCGTTATAAGCAACCAAGTGCTTCTAATAATAATTTGCTTCTTTCGCTAAAACACCAACCACATATTGTAATGTCACTTGATTTTATAACTGATTTCAATTCTTCTGAGCTCAATTTACTTACATCGTATATTTTATATTTAGTGAATCCCCATACTTTTAAATCTTCGTTCAATAATTGTTTTCCGAAACACCATTATACTCGCTCAGTAATGATCCATCTGGTCCTCCATGCATACCAGAAACTATTGAAATATCTCCAGAAGATTGATTTACAATTTCCGCAAATTGACTTTGCCTTATATTCCCTGTCGAAACATATACACTTTGATTACCACCAACTTCTACCTTATAAAATGTAGGTTCATTATAAAATCTTGCATCCTCTATAGCTGCCAAATTTTCAATGTCATAAAAATCAGATATGCAAGAAACCTCATTTCCGTTCATATCAAATGAATACTGACCACGATATGCCGTTTTTTTACCAGTCCTTAGTTCATCTATGCCTTTAAATACAAAGTGTATTGCCACACCAGTAAGGAAATCTGCCCCCATCTGTTTCCAGTCAAACGCATACGCTAGTTTCTCCTCTATAGACATGTTGGAATCAACAAGCGCATACATTCCTCTAGTCAGTACACCACTTCCAAGATCTACCAGCCCTTCTCCAACCCAATTTAATGCTGGAAATGCCGCACCAATTGCGCCAGTAATAGCCCCAGTAACCATGGAAATCACCATATCTCTAGTTGCTTCTCCCAGACTTCTGACATTTCCACTGGAGTAATCATTCACCGCTCCTACAACTGATGCTGAAATTGCTCCCATTCCTGCACCAAACAATGCACCCGCAGCAACTGTTCCTATCCCTGGCAAAATACAGCTAAAGCTATGCAGGCAGCTCCTACAGCAAGCCCCATGACAAGATTTCTTGCAAATCCTCCCCAGTCAAATTCACCCTCCTGAGGTGCGTCCTCAAACGGATCATACTTTGATATACTGTCCCCGCCAGGCCTGTCATCTTCCCAGCATATCCACACTGCCGTTCACACAAAGACTGGATGCCCCTTCTGCATACAATGCCATGATATCTGACATTCCCTGCATGGCAATCCCTGTCATGCTCTCCAGCCGGATTCCTTCTTTGCCATCAGAACAAGCCCGCCATTGCTTTCTATGGTAGTCCCTGTTTCATCCTCAAATGTAATCTTTCCCGTTTCACCGCCATCCAATCCCATTCGCTGCGGATACAGATCCATTCCTTTGCCATGCTCTGACTGGAACTTTTCTTCTCTGGACTTCCTGTCCCCTCACAGGTGCTTCCATTAGTACGGATGCACCCTGTCGCTATTCCCTGCGCCTCATCTCCATTTCCTATATATAATGCTGTTTTGTTCCTTCTGCGGCATACAGTACATCAGGTTACCTGTCACCGGGGCAAATCCATAACGGTTCCCGCCCGCCGCAGTCTTGTCAATATCAAATGCTACTTCTACCTGTTCCCCTGCGTTCCGACAATGGATCCGACAAATGACATTCCTGTATAGTCCGGGTTATCCTCCCATGGAACCCACGTATAACTGTTTCGCAAGGCGGTATGTAAAGATGACCTCCCCTCCTGCCAGTTCTGTTTTTTTCCGGGAAACAAGCAGCTCCCTTCCTTCATATGTTACCCTGTCCCCCAGCGATAGGCTTGTCCTCGTAACAACATCATAACAAATGAAATCTTCCCTATCAACAAGGCATTTTCCACTGACTGCATAATATCTCCCATCAAAACAGAGATCACAGGAAATGATTTCTCCCAATTCCCTTTTTTCACCTTCCGGCAATCCAAGGTAAAAGCGGGGATAATAATAGCTGGTATCCGGCACTAATGGAAGCCCAAGCTGGGACGCCATTCTTTTCAGAAATCTCCAGTCTGTTTCCTGATACTGTATCAGCGTCCCTCCTGTTCGCATGTCGCTCCCGGCAGTATGCAGGCGCTGTGATCGGTATCGGCTGTTACGGCACTGGCAATCCCCATATAAGTCTGTACTTTTTTCTGAAATACCCGGTTACTTTTTTTCTGATCTAAAAGAATGGTTCCTGACACAGCCTGTATGTCTGCAATCCTGTATCCTCTTTCTTCTTTGATTTCCACCTTTTCCGGATATCCGCTGAACAACGCTCCCGCAGTATTCCCCTGCCCCAAAAGCTGTATGGGTGCATTCATGCTGTTTATGCCTGTCTCGTTTTCTGACAACAGAAGTCGAAAGTTTCCTCTGGCATGTTCCCCTGGCTCCTCCCACGTCTGAAAATCAAGGATCTTTTCCATGGCAAAGGAACTGATAAATTTTAAATCGGAATATTCAATTCTCCTTTGTAATCCTTCTGCCATAAGCCGCTCCAATAGACATATATATAATTTTGAATTTATTAATAGTTATTCAAAAGTAAATACTATGATTTAATTCTTTCTCCCGTATTACTATCTAAAAAAACTTTCTTTCCATTCTCCTCTATCAATTCTATATCAGTTCCAACTTTGCAATCATATATTGCCAAAATTGCTGGTTCTATATTTGCTACAGTATTAAAATCACATATACACATATTATCAGCTTTACTCAAATATTCTTCTGTATCAATATCCGCAAAAAACCTCCATCCATTATCTACATCATTTATAGCTTCTTCTCTAACACACCATCTCAACTTTCCCTTATGGGATAATATATTTTTTGAAACAATACTTCCACCAGCATTAGAAATAAAAGTTACTAATTCACTCATACTTTTTCATCCTTTCTAGTAAACTTGCTCTATAAGGCATTTTCTCCGCAATTTCCAATGGTGTTTTTCCCACGCATTCTTGTGATTAACTAAAACATTATTTTGTGAAAACCAAATTTGATATAATGGCTCGAGTTCCTCATCAGTATATTTCATATTAACCACATATTGTAATGGCAATCTATCCTTTTTATCTAATTGATTAATATCTACTCCATTTTTAATTAATCTTTGGCACAACTCTGCAGTTTGTTTTATATTGTGATTTGTCCTTGACAACAGAATATGTAATAAATTTTCGCCACATTCATTTATCACATTAGTTTCAGCACCTTTATTAAGTAAAAAATCTGTTATTAAATAACGGCTTTCTGCATCATTATTAGATAATGAATAAAATAATAATGATTTTCCTTTATATAATTTTTCTCATCTCCTTCGTTATAACAAGAAATAAACTCATCATATTTTTTCATTTTAGCTACTAAACTTATATCCATTGATTTCTCCTTTATTCATATTTATGACTACGATTATTACTCGGTAATTCTGGTCTATAGTTTGCGGGGTCATTATACCAGTCTACAAATTCTTTGGTTGTTAATTCTCCATTCATATATGCTTCATGCATTTCTGAATATTTTGCCTCTGGAATATGTCCCATGTCCCAAACTCCTTTTCTTGATTGACCTGGAGTCCAATTAATTATATCACCTGTATTAGGATCTCTAACCAATCCATCAGGACCTTTCGCATTCTCCCATACTTCCTCTACAACACCTTTTCTAAACGACGGTCTGCTATTAGCATATGGTTTCGTCTTATTACCGCTATCAAGTGCCCGCCGCATCTCATCACTATTTGCAAAAATACTTCTTAACTTATTCTGTGTTGCTGCCATTATCCCATCAAGGATTTCTCCTATGACAACACCTGTTACAAAATCTGCCACCATCTGTCCTGGATCAAAAGCATATGCCCACTTCTCATCCCATGACATACTGTCATCAAAGACTGCATACGCAAGTCTTTCACCTGCTGATACCGCCGTATCTACAGCACCTTCAACCAAACGATGTGCTCCTGGAAATTTTGCTCCAAATGCCCCCGTTATAAAACCGCTGGCAGCTGATATTCCTACATCCCGAAAAGCTTCTTTCGCACTTCGGACATTTCCATTCGAAATTTCCTCTCCTGCTTTCATCGCTGTCGTAGATAATGCACCAATACCCGCACCTATAAACGCCCCGGCTAAAATACTTCCAGCTCCAAGCGTTGCTATACTAATTGCGGCACCAATGGCACATACTGCAACTACTCCAAGACCGATTGCAAGGTTTCTCGTAAATCCTTCCCAGTCAAATTCACCCTCCTTAGGTGCATCATCATAGGGCGGATACCCAGTATACTTACTGGCTGATATTCCTGCCAGCCTGCCCAGCATATCCACACTGCCGTTCACACAAAGACTGGATGCCCCTTCTGCATACAATGCCATGATATCTGACATTCCTGCATGGCAATCCCTGTCATGCTCTCCAGCCGGATTCCTTCTTTGCCATCAGAACAAGCCCGCCATTGCTTTCTATGGTAGTCCCCGTTTCATCCTCAAATGTAATCTTTCCCGTTTCACCGCCATCCAATCCCATTCGCTGAGGATACAGATCCATTCCTTTGCCATGCGCTGACCGGAACTTTTCTTCTCTGGACTTCCCGTCCCCTCACAGGTGCTTCCATTAGTACGGATGCACCCTGTCGCTATTCCCTGTGCCTCATCTCCATTTCCTATATATAATGCTGTTTTGTTCCCTCTGCGGCATACAGTACATCAGGTTACCTGTCGCCGGGGCAAATCCATAACGGTTCCCGCCCGCCGCAGTCTTGTCAATATCAAATGCTACTTCTACCTGTTCCCCTGCGTTCCGACAATGGATCCGACAAATGACATTCCCTGTATAGTCCGTTATCCTCCCATGGAACCAATGTATAACTGTTTCGCAAGGCGGTATGTAAAGATGACCTCCCTCCTGCCAGTTCTGTTTTTTCCGTGAAACAAGCAGCTCCTTCCTTCATATGTTACCCTGTCCCCAGCGATAGGCTTTGTCCTCGTAACAACATCATAACAAATGAAATCTTCCCTATCAACAAGGCATTTTCCACTGACTGCATAATATCTCCCATCAAAACAGAGATCACAGGAAATGATTTCTCCCAATTCCCTTTTTTCACCTTCCGGCAATCCAAGGTAAAAGGGGATAATAATAGCTGGTATCCGGCACTAATGGAAGCCCAAGCTGGGACGCCATTCTTTTCAGAAATCTCCAGTCTGTTTCCTGATACTGTATCAGTGTCCCTCCTGTTCGCATGTCGCTCCCCGGCAGTATGCAGGCGCAGTGATCGGTATCTGCTGTTACGGCACTGGCAATCCCTATAAGTCTGTACTTTTTTCTGAAATACCCGGTTACTTTTTTTCTGATCTAAAAGAATGGTTCCTGACACAGCCTGTATGTCTGCAATCCTGTATCCTCTTTCTTCTTTGATTTCCACCTTTTCCGGATATCCGCTGAACAACGCTCCCGCAGTATTCCCCTGCCCCAAAAGCTGTATGGGTGCATTCATGCTGTTTATGCCTGTCTCTGTTTTCTGACAACAGAAGTCGAAAGTTTCCTCTGGCATGTTCCCCTGGCACCTCCCATGTCTGAAAATCAAGGATCTTTTCTCTGGCAAAGGAGCTGGTAAATTTTAAATCGGAATATTCAATTTTCCTTTGTAATCCTTCTGCCATAAACCTCTCCTATTCTTCCTGACCTGATGAAATGGGTTCTATTAATCCTCCATAGGCACAAACAAGAAATGATCTCTGTGTCAATGCAGACAGCTTATCTCCTTCACTTGTTGCATCTGCGTTATTTCTAAGAATTTTCTCTGACTCATATACATCCTTCCATGTTCCCACAATGCAGGGCGTGCAGGGATAGCCTTTCACGTTCTGTCCGTCCTCCGTCTTTAGGATGATCTTTTCCGCATCATCCGTGTCCTCCTCTCCGGTAAAAAAATCCTTGATCTTGTCCCCTGCTTTGGCAAACCATGATTTGTTCACCGGATTCTCTTCTGCTTTGGCAAATTCCAAAAGATGGAATATTTTTGTCGTCCCAACCTCACAATCTTCTTCGTGCATCATAGGCTTCCCGTTTGTATACACCCCATGGCATATTGGCAAATTTAATCTCCTTTTATGCGTCCCGCAATTACAGTAAAGCTCCGCTCCCCGAACCAGATACGGGAACTGCACCTCTTCGCCCTCCTCCAATTCCAATTGGTCAAATAATGCCTGCAGTTCCATCTCATGCTGTTCCTGTGCACTTTCTGATATACCATTTAACTCTTCTGACGATTTTTCGCATTTTTTTCCCGTGTCACCAATGCGCCATTCGCAAAATTATCTCCTTTTGACATTCAGCTCCTCCTATTCCACCTTAAGCTCTGCTAGTTTGATTCCTTTTGCACCTCTTCGCAAAATACTTTCTATAAAGTCCAACCGGCAGATGAGATAGTCTTTTTCTACTTCTGCCACTTCAAAAACCGGAGGTACATATTTTATCTTCTCTTTATCCAATATCAATTCCTGAATCACAGAATAATCATTATTAAAAACGGTTTCTTCTGAAAGACAACGATATCGTGGATACACTGGCATATAATAAATTTCTGCAAAACCGTTCATGCCATCAAGCAAAACCATTTCTTTTCCTCTGGTCGGCACTTCATACATTTTTGACACATCCCAAAACATTTTTGACACCAGAAAAAACGGTTTTTCTATCACATCAGAAAACAGTGTATCCGAATTTTCTTCCAAAAAAAGAATGGTTCGCTCCGGTAACTTCGCCAATTCTCTCTTTGAACTGCCTGATAATCCAGTCTCTCCATCCAGTTTCGGATCCTCGGCACCGGATTTCCCTTTTCCTCCCAGTTTAACAGATAATACTTCATTCCTCTGTCTCCCCCACTATGATCATTCCTTTTCCCATGTATTCTCCAAAAATCACATGCATACCGTCATCCATGACCTCCCGGAAGGCAGGTCTGATTTTACAGAGGATTTGCGGCATGATCTGCTCCAGAAACTGTGCCAGTAAATACAAGTAGTTGATGATATAGCCATCCATAAATTCCTGTATCTCATATGTCCTTATCTGCGGCACTTTGCCATGTATGTTATATTTAAAATATTTTATATCCTTTTGTATGTATTCTGTAATAAACGCTGGATTCCAGTAGGTACAGCATTCTGCACTGTCCAAATAAAACTCTTTATCGTATAAATCAATTCGCAGCTCATAATTTCCTGTCAATACACTGCTTTGCAGATAGCTGATCCCCATTGTGCAAATCTTTCCTTTTCTATCAGCTTTTTGCATCTGCTGTGCCTTTTGAAATACTTCTCCAAGCCTTTCTTCCAAGCCTGCCAATATGTCTGTTTCCTCATCCTTATAGTTTTTCATCAATTCCGGAAGCTGTCCCATAAATATGGGTTCCATCATCCCTTTCCCGATTTCCATGATCTGCTGCTGTCTCTCCGTCATATCTTCCTCTTAATGTTCTCATGCAAAGTTTTGCTATTTTCACCCAAACCTCATGCTTGTTATAAGGACAATTCATACTCCCCACAAGTGTCTGCTCTGTCGCTGCATAAAACAGGAAATTATATAGCTTTCCTCCTGCCGCATGATTGGAATATTCCATCCAATGAACCCTGATGCCGTTAATGTCCTCCTCCCCTTCCTCATAAAAAATGATTTCCGGTAAAATTCTTCTCCATGCCCGCTTGCAGCCCTGGCAAATTTCTCCAAGCTGTCCCGGTTCCACTGATACATCAAGCAGTGAAAACGTAAAATTAATGTTTCCATTCTGCGTACTTTTAATAATCTGCGGTATGGGCTCAAACTCATATTTTTGTTCTACCAATTTTTCCGGTAAATCTTTCATAAAAGCCGGAATCTTTATACTGGTCGCTTTGTCTGACATTACTACCGTTTGAAGATATTGCTCCGGCAGATCTCTTTCCAGATCAATCTGCTTATCAAGAACCTTTCTTTCCTCTTTTTACGCTCACTTAATATCAGTTCATCAAGAAATTTTTCCATTATCGTTCCTCTGTATTACTGCATGTTTACACGTCCACCCTGTACATTGATATCATCCGCAAGCTCTAACATGGTACTTCCCTGTTGAAATGCAATCTTTTCCGGCGCAGACATCTCCACTCCCTGCTCCATGCTGATGATTCCTATATTTTCTTTTGCCCTGATCGTGATACTCTTATCACTTTCTATTATGATTCCTTCATCGTCTATGATCTTGACCGACATCCCATTGTTATTTGTGAGAATCAGCCGGTCAGGCTGAAACAAAACTTCTTTTCCCTGCTTATTTTTTATGGACTTCTCATCCGGATTGCTGCGTGCCGAACTGTTTGATGACTGTTCATTCACAGAACTATTCACATATGCCTCTGCTTCATTCTCATTCGGAAAATATAAACGGACACTATCCCCTTTTTCCGGCATACAATACCAGCCGGTGCCATCCGGTGAAGAATAAATTGTAGAATAAGCAAACCATTTCTGTCCTGCCCATCCTCCTGTTTTATCCTCCATCAGCACAACTTTTACCGTGTCTTTCTTTACGGCTGTGACGTTTCCCTTCATGGACGCGCCAATGATCTTCTTGTTGCCATATGACATCTGCCGTAATTCTCCCTTAGTTTCCAGCAGATAATAGTTATATACCTCGTTTCCTTCCCATTTCCGCTCTGCTTCTCCGACAATATAATTTTTTCCAAAGAAACAAACGGAATCTCCCAGATAAAATATCTCTCTGGTCTTTACTTTATACGCCACTGCATCCTTTTCCGCCATGCCACAGTCTTTCTTTATCTGATATTCCCCAATCAGATTTACTATGGAATACGCTTCATAAGATAACAATTCACGTCCCGCTTCCTCTACAATTCCAAAAGTGTATTTCACACCGGCACTCTTCTCATTTGCCATTATCACAGTATTTTTTTGAGCAGCCAGGCGCTTTGCAAATTCCCAGTCTGTCTCCTTATACTGGACAACCATCTTTCCTATGTTTCCTGCTTCCGTTCCCATAAGGAGCTTTCCATCTGTGTATCCCTGTACTATGGTTTCAAGTATTTTCTGGTAGGAGGTGGATGCATTTTGATACACTCCAATATGCTCCCCCATATCCATCTTGCCTGTCCCTGTTTTTAAAAGTACCGTCAATAAAAATGTGTCCGCCTCTGCATGGATTCTCAAATCCTCGATATACCCGCAAAATAAAATATTTTTCCCTCCGGTTTCATCATAAAACCAAATATGTGCCCATGTTTCTTCCGATATCATAGCCATTATCCGATTTTTTTCTTCCGCAGATATATAACCGGATATCTTAGCGCAGCCATGCTGATTCTTTTTTAATATGCTTTCAAATTCCACCAATGATAGAATCTGAAACGGAGATGTCTCAATACGAACTGCTCTCATTGCTGCTCCTCCTCTACCTTCGTAATCGTCCTAATACAGTACATTGCGATTTCTTCCCACTCATCCTGCATTCCCAAAATACAGTTAAATGAACCATACAGCAGTTTTCCTTCTAATGGAGTAATAAACATGATATTAAAAATATCTGCATCAATCGCCATTGTTTCATATGCAAGCCATGCTATTTTACCGCCATCATTCCGTTCACCATATTGTAATTCCTGAAATTTTGCATTTACATACACCTGCTTCATACTTTTCACAAATCCCTCTGCCGCCTTTTTTAACTGTCCCTCTGCAAGCGCCATATCCATGAGATGAAATGTAAAATTAACCATATTATTCTTATCCATCAATATGACCGGTGGTCTGTGCTTTGATGGGTATTTCTTTGGCAACATAATCCGGCATATCCTTAAATCCTTCCGAATTAAAATTTCCATCTGTTTTCTAAACAGTTTTACCTTCTCATATACCATTTCCATCGTCTCCACCTCACTCTACATAAATCATCTTTCTATCATAGCCCTTTCCATGTCCAGTACCTCTGTGCCTTAATATTCGTTCCATCTCTGCATAAATCATATTGTTATCCCATGCAGATAAATCTTTTTCGCTTTCCTTCCTGCCTTTATCCTGCAAATACCTTATAATAGACTGACGCTCTATCTTTCCCTTGCTACTTGCAATCATATAAGAAAAAGCAAAATCAGAAGTCTCCTTCTCTTTCGCATTCCAAATTTCTTCTCCAAACTGCTTAACCACTACCGGATGCAGCGTTTTCTCCCCAATTCCTGCCACCGTAGCACAGATCAGATTTACCGTATCGTACTCGGTTGACATATCCGCAAAATTCTTATAGCTGTCACGCAGTGCCGAACCTTCCCGCAGATAAAAGCGGCACATTTCCATCTGGTTCTCGCCCAGTTCCAACTCCTCATCCAGAAAAAATCTGACACAGTATGCCTTGTAGTCTAAGTTTGTCTCATCCTCTGAAAATTCCGCTTTCAGCATCTGCCACCTGTTCTTCGGTTGATAATCCACCCTCTCCTCTTCCATCATCAGATAAATAAAATCGTGAAATTTCAGCATTCCCTTCCCGATGACAAGCCGACCATCTTCTGCATGTATCTCACAGCCCTTTAACAGGCCATCCGTATGATCCGCATAATACAACTGCCATCCTGCATAGGTGTAATCCCTGATATCCCACAAACTTTCTTTTTTCAAAATACGCCTGCCCGCAAACACCGGAACCCTGATTTCCATGAAACTTCACACTCCTATTTCTTCCCGTCAAAAAAACTGTTCACCCAGTTATCACTCTCGAAACTGAAAAATTCTGCTTTCCCCAGATAAAGCTCATCCATTTCACAGTAAACCGGAACAACCTGAAATCCCCATTCCTCCTGTTCTGCCCATACGAAGAACTTCACATCCCCATTCTCAATACTGTCCGTCTCTTTCTGTAGAATATGGGAACCATAAACCGCCTCAATCTCCTCATAGCTTTTCTGTGAAAAATCTTCTTGCCTGCATACATACTGAAAACGGCAATGTTCCTCCCCGTCCGCATTTTTCAAGTACAGCGGAAGAATCAAATCCTCCATATTCCTCGAAATAGTTCCCGCCGTATCCCAGTCTTTAAAACCATCCACCAGTACCACTTCTTTTCCATTATGGGTATAAGCGGTAATCCGATAGGGGAGCACAGCTTTCCCATTGTTCAGGTGAATATCTGCCAGCCCATATTTCCGGTCACGCAGATATTTCAGCGCCCCGTCCACACAAGTCATCTTTAATTCAAAATCTGCCGCATCAATATTCGCCCTTTTCCGAAACTGTATCATTCTCCCCGGAACGAACTCTTTTAACGCATCCTTGAACAAATCAATCTTGCAGGACTGCCCCGTCAGCTTAATAAAGGAAAAATCCTGTATTCTTCCGCTGTGGTATAATTCCTCCATAAATTTCTGTACAATGCCGTATATCTCGCCGGATAACAGCAGCTCTATCTCAAAATAGTTCATCATCACTTCCGGTATCATCTTTTCCACCGTAAGGCTGTTCCCTTTCCAGAAAGACAGTTTCCATTTATCCAATAAAACGGTATTTTCCCTCTGCTCCTTCTGTTCCGAAGTAACTGTGACCTCCAATGCTCCGACTTTTCCGTAAAATAATTTTTTTATCTGCTCTGCTGTATTGAACAAGGTATAAAAATTATTTTTCACCTTGTAATACTCGCTGCGGTTATATCTTTCAAAATCGGCAAAATGCGTCGGAAGTGTCTCTTCCGCTTTCTGATATTCCTGCTCTAAATACTGATAAAACGCCTTTACTCCATGAGAATCAATAAAACGGTAAATATCCGTATCCATATATTCTAAGATTTCTTTCACGCTGCTTACATTCCGATTTCCTTTGGCACGCACCAGTGCGATTTTCAATATCTGCATGATGCGGTATGTCAGGTTATTTCCACCAAAGTCCGTGTCGCCATTCTCATAGGCAGTTTCCATATAAATTTTGTAAGCAGCTCTGCGGTCCTGAATACGAAAACGATAAGAACATAAATCTGTTGTCCCTCCTCCACAGTCAATGATAAGCGCTTCGTATTCTTCATTTTCTTCCAGAGTCTCCTGCTCTAACATATTGGAAATGGTGTTATATAATACAGCCATTCCCTCATCGAGCATCGTTTCCTGACCCGTCATATATTCCGGCAGTATCTCCCGGAACATTCTGCGGAAATAATGCTTCTGCTTTACCGGACTTGAGATATGTACCTGAGAAATGCGGCATTTAAAACGGTTCTCCGTTTTTCTTATGATATACAGGAAAAATCGACGTAAAATCTCCGCCCGCTTTACCAGCCTCCGCCGTCCCTGTCTGTCAACAATTTCTTCCTCTTTCTCGTATTCCCCAATCCAGCGTTTCACATCATAAAAGACACAAAAACCCTCATCCACATAACTTGCATTTGCCAGCCTTATCGCATCATAACCGAACAGCAGCTTGTAATCCTCTTCTTCCACTGCCAATACTCCAATCACGCTGGGCAATAGCATACTTTCTCCGTTACCATCCTCAAAAGCTGTATAATTTATCTCATTTTCCCTGCAATTTTTTACCGCAGCCTGCTCTCCGACATTTTCAAAATAAGCAGAATCCAGATACACCCCGGCAGTGGTATTTACAGAACCAAAATCAATCGCCATGGGCAGCATCAGTGTGACAGGTTTTCTCACCACAAAATCAATCAGTGGTATACTGTAAACCTCGATATGCTCCGGCAATATTGTGTGCTCACCATAATACAAATGATACAAGCTCTCCGATGTCTGATGTCCCATACAGAAAATTCTGTAATCTTTTCTCTGTGTCTCCCGTGTCTCTAACTCCGCAGCCTTGGTCAGATACAATTTTTCCTGTCTCCCTCCGTGCTCTTTGAGATTTAAAATTGCACAGAGTGCCATATCGCTTCCCATTAAAAAGGCATTTGTTCCTGACAGTTCTTTCTTATAAGGAATGGTATAGCCGTCATAATACTCGATGGAAAGTCCCTCGTAAGCTAAAATCTGGGACTGGCAGTATAATTCTTTGCAAGGCTTTATCACAATTCTGGTCTTTTTTAAAAATTCTTCTACCCGCTCTTCTCCCCCTTTTTTCTTGTCACAGATAAAGAAGTCCTGTCTTTTTCCCATATAACGCATAATGGCCTGGATCAGTTCTTCTTTATCGAGAGGGTGTATGACACCGTTCATGATTTTTTCACGACGGCAGATTTCTCTTAGCTGATAGGTCGTCATCAACTCCAGTTCTGATTTTTCATATTTTATTTCGTTTTTCTTTGTATCCGTTCTGGTTGCCTCCATACCTATCACCTCCACATTTATATTAATAGCCATGAGCAAAACTCCACATACTCAGTATTTATGCATGTTTGCGAGGCATGGCAACCTCTTTTATCACTCCAAATTTATAGTAACAACCAGCTCCAAATGGTATAATTAAGTTGTCAAAATCAATTCACCGAGAGGAGCTGATTGTTATCTATCGTCAAGAAATTTTGAAAGACATCCGTCTTTTCACTTCACAACCAGTTGCAAAGTTTTACGATTCACTTTTTCTGAATCTCGATTTATCCTTTGTCCCTGAATTCCCTAAAACCGGACGAAAAGGCTTTTCCAATCATGCCATGATTTGTTCGTTTATCGTTATGAAGTGTGAAGGCTTTTCAATGATTACGGATCTTGTTGATTATCTTAACAACAACCTTCTAATCGCCCATTACTGCGGTTTTGATATTTCTGCTCCGTTGCCTTCTTACTGGACGTTTGATCGTTTTCTAAAACAGCTTGATAACGGTGTACTTTCATCCATTATGAAATCCCAAGTTCTTTATCTTTCAAAACAAGGTATTGTTGATACATCTTTTATTGGTTTGGACTCTACTCCGATTGCTGCAAACACTTCACAGAATAATCCTAAATCTTTTCTATCCAACAAATTTAAGCCTGATAACCAGCCCAAAGCAGATACTGATTGCAAACTTGGCGTACATACTGCTTCTAACCAAACAAACGAGAAAAAGTATGAATTCTACTGGGGTACAAAAACCACGTCCTTGTTGACTGTATTTCAGGTCTTCCCATTTATGAACTGACCACTACCGCCAATGTCCATGATTCCACTGTTGCGCTTGATATTTTGGCTGACACACATACCTTTCTGCCGATAACCGAATGTACCTTCCTTGCTGATAAAGGCTATGATGTTAAAAATATCTATAATCAGGTACAGGAACTCTACCAAGGCGAATGTATTATTCCATTAAACAAACGATCCACCAAAAATCCAAAACTTCTTCCACAGGGAAATCCTGTCTGCGATGCCGGGCTTGCCATGTGGAAGGATGGTAAATTTTCTGATAATGGACGTACACGCCAAAAATTCTGCTGCCCACTAAAATCAAGCAAAGACGCTGATTGTCCCTGCCATCACAAAAATTTTTACAACGGCAAGAAGCATCGCGGCTGTACAAAATACATCACCATTCCCGATGATTTAAGACTCTCCGTCGACAGAGACAGCAAATATTTCAAAAGTAATTACTCTCTTCGTACAGAATGTGAAAGATACAATTCACGTTTCAAAAATACAGGGCAGGAACGTATGTGGGTAAGAAACAAATCATCTGTTACCAACTTGAATACAATTGCCCATATAAGTCTGTTAGCGGTTGCTGTTGCGGCAATCACCACCGGCACAGGGCAATCCTATCGTAAGCTTAAAGCTGTAAAGCGGATCGCATAATAAAGAGCTATTCATATCTCCCCATTTGCGTAGGTTCTGGACTTACGTCAGCTTTGCTATGTCATAAATTCCCATTCTTTCCGATTTGCAAAAGCTAACTGCCAAATCCAACTGTTAAATCAATTCGTTTTGCTCATCTCTCATATTAAAAGTACCTTATCTATCACCATGGTTTCTTCCATATCCAGGATTCCAAAATGTTCCAGATAAAAGACTTCTGTCCTCATACCTATTGGCAAAAAGGTATCTAATAAAAACTGAACCCGCTCTCTTTCTTCCTGTGTCTCTGCACTTCCAACGTAAATATAAAGCTCATTGGCACAATCCATGCTGACGTATATCATGGAATTTATATATATCTCCTGAAACAACCATTTGAAAATTTCAAGATAATTGCGGGAAGCCACCACATCCATGAGAGCCAGTACAAGATATCTTTTTTCATACCGTGAAAATAACCGCATTGCCGCCTTTGCCTTACTTCCAAACTGTCCGCTTTCCAATTCCTCTGCTAAGAACTTAAGATAGTAATCTTTTTTGCTCATGCCCATCCTCAAGTCCGTCAATGCCAGATAATGAAAGACTGTATCCACAAAGATTTCCCTTGTCTTTTCATATCCCTTTTGGTTAATATCCAATATCTCACTGAAAATATCAAAAAAGCGGTAAAATGGATTTACCTCTACAACAGTCTGCTCTACGGTCTGCGTATTTAAGTCACAAAGGAAACCTCCAGATATGGGCTTCGCACCTCTGCCACCTCATACCGCAAATCGGCTTCCCTGATTCCATTTTTTTGCTGCCAGCACAACCTCCCAGATATACTGCATAAAATTTAAACTCCTTTGTCCTGCAAAATACCGACACACTTATATTCACAGACCGATAACTGTATCTGTGACACAGAAAAAACGTACCATATCTTCGCAAAAGTTCTTTTTCTGTCCCTTTCGTGTGAAATACAATGCCAACGTTTTTCTTGTCTCCATCGGGAAAACGGTATTTCCCAAAAATGGATTCATATCCCCTTCCAGACAGGAGTCCGGTGGTGTTTCAAGCACCTCACACTTTTCTAATTCTACAGAACCATTATGTTCAAAACTCTGTACCATCCAAAACAACTCTGTCCGGCTGCCAAGGGAACTTTCCTGCCGTTCTCTGTAATTTTGAAAAAAACTGCTTTTTCTGCTGTTGCTCAACATTTCGTAGGTATACCCATGGGAACTTGTATCTATCTTTCCAATAAAGCGGTATGCCTCCCAATCACGAAAGGATTCTTTCAATGAGGTCATGATAATTTTGTCTTTTTCATGCCTGACCTTAAGAACATCCTCATTGATCCCAAGCATATATCCGCTGTCTAAATCATAATTTTTCAAATCCAACTCATGCTCATAATATTTCTCATCAATACACGGAACCATAAATTTACGGCATTGAAATGTGAACTTTTCAACATTCCATAATAGGAGCATATCATTTTGGATATCTTCCTCATAACTTCCAAAATCTATTTTCAAACTGTTTGCGTCTGTGTCCCCATCAGTATATACTTCATAGAATCTGTCCAAATATCCCGTATTGACTGTCGTCCAGCATATCTTGTTATAGACAAATACCTGATATAACTCTGACAGCGCCTGCTGATAGCATTTTGCCTTCCGTACTCTGACAATATAGGACTTGCCACTGTCATCGAAGCCCTGAAAATCTGCTGTTTTCTCAAATTCTTCTTTCTTCTGATAACTGCCTGCAAAGTAGATAAGGCAGGGCATTGGTTCCGTTTTCTCCTGTTCCTTGTCCTCCTGCAATAATGCAGGAAAAACCGGATACAGCGTTCCATTGATAGGATCGTAATCCTCCTTCTTTATGACCGTCATAGAAACTGCATATTTTTCCATTTGGAATCTCTATTTCCCGCTTTATTTGATTTTCCAAATCCAGATACCGTTTCTCCATCCGTTCAAAAATAGGCACAAGACCTTCCAACAATATCTCCCTTGCGTCCTTCCGTTCATCCAGATCCTCTATTTCTGTCAGCCTTTTTCGTATGTGCTGCTGTAAATCTGTAATACTTTCCACAATGTTCACCTCCTCCATCGAAAGCAATCCGTGAGAAGAACGCTGCTTTTGCGTTCTTCCGTGTGAAATTAGAACTTCTGCAGCGGTGTACCCAATGGTGCAGCGTCGATTTGAGAAGTTCTTTTCACATGCCATCCTGCCCGATCTGCGCATCAATATCACTTAAAATCCCTCTATCCTCTGCACAGCTTCATCGCTCCCAAGTTCCTGATAAATCGACTTTGCAGAGATACTGTGATTTTGCTCCCCACAAATCCCCGGACTGCCGGCAGATTTCTCCCCGGCTTTCACAAGCAGCCGCTTTATTTTTCTGCTCTTCCTGAACACTCAGCTTCTGTTCCACGGCATCCAGCTTTTTCTGCACAGCTTCCTCTCCCGCTGTATCTGATACTTCGCTATACTTTGTAACTGCCATGGTGTAATAAACTTTCGCCCCTACATAATCTTTTCCAGACATGCCTTATCTCCCGCTGCCACCATCTCCGCTGCGGCAACTGTCTGCTGTGCCTGACTATCTGCTTCTTCCTTCGCTTCACTTTCGGCGTCCGCCTTTGCCTCATAAAGTTTTCCCAGTGAATCCATAGCTGTCTGTTTACCCTCTGTGTCATGTACGGACAGTGCAGCCTTTTTTGCCAGCAGATACTTCTCTTCTGCCCCATCGTAGTCGCCCTGCTCTAATAACGTATCTCCCAGATTAATATAATCCTCCACCGACAGGAATACGCTGATATTTTCCAGCTTATTTTCTATGTAATCCGTCCCTACATTGTCCGCATATCTGATACGATCCAATGCAGAAAGATAGTATTCTTCCGCCGCTTCATAATCTGCGCTGCTGTAGCTTTCATCTGCCAGTATCACCGTCTCTATCACAAAGGAATATTCCTGCAGGCGCTTTCTCATACTGCTGTCCCTCAGCTTTTCTGCCAGTTCCTGCGCCTGCCCACATTCCTCTTTTGCCCTGACATAATTTCCGGTATTGATATATTCCACCGTATTTGTAAAATGATAGTTCATATCCTCGATGCGCTGCACCTTTTTATAATGTAGAAACCACAACACTACACCGATAATGATTACTGCTATGACAACAGCAACTGTAATCGTCACTATTTTTTTGATCCGTTTCCGTTTCTCCGGATTTTGATATACTTTATTGATAAAAATAACTGCCAGCGTATAGTTATCCAGATTCTCCGGCTGTCTTGAAAGCAGTAAATCCTCGATATTATCCACCGTTGTCTTTACTTCATTGTCAGCCTCTGCAAAGACATCGTCCAGCTCTGCCTCGTCCACATTCTCCCAGATTCCTCTTGTATACAAGGCAATCATGTCGTTTTCTACCAGCTTTATCTTCTTTGAAACCACGGGCTTAAAATTTTTCTGTCCCAGATAAGCATAAAGATTATTTCTCTCTTCATGCTTCATCAACTCGTCTTTTGCGATTTTCTCCTGCTCTACCATCTCCTGGGCAAGAGACATATCCTTCGTCTGCCGGAAAACTGCCCCCCCGGTACATACGGAGCCTTGTGTTCCCACATACCCATATCTCAATTTCTGATAGTCTGTTACAACGACTGTAATAGACGCCTTTAACCGTCTGTCACTTTCTTTTCCTAACAATGCCCGGTTTGCCTGCTTTAACAACCCCTTTACAGACCGTTTTGACAAGGATGGTTTTTCCTGAAAACTAAGAATAACTGTCTCAATCGCAAGCCTTGCGCTCTCTATATCCGTAATCTCCGTGATTCCGTCCGCTATGACATAGCAGGCGAACTCGTCTAATTCCACATACCCAAAATAATCTCTGTTTTTTAACCTGCTTCCCTCTTCGGAAATAAACCGTGCTTCAAAGTCACTGTTCTGTTTTCTCATGCCATTTCTCCAACCTTTATCAGAACTACGCTGGCGTTATCCTTATCGCCTTTTTTCTGATTTACCAGTTCCACCAGATCAAATGCCATTCTCCTGCAGCGTTTCTTCTGGGAAGGCAGTCCTCCATCTCTTTCCATGTGACGCTCTCATGCATTCCATTGCTGAAAATTGCCACCACGTCCTCTTCCTGTAAACGAATCGGTTTGTCGTAAAACTGGATTTCCTTAAAACCATCTCTTCCCAAGTAATTGTAAATTCTTTTTTCCTGCAGCATGGACAGGGCATCTTCTCTTGTCAGAACACCTTCCACATACTTATCCTGTGCCAGCACATCTACAGTATGTCCCGTTCCAAGAGGAATCAGTTCCCCATTTCGGAATACTGCAATCTTTACATTCCCAACAATCCCGTAAAACAGAAATCCTCCCTGTATCATAACGGCGCTGACCGCCGCCATTCCTCTTCCCTCATCCATCTGTTTTAAAATTTCCCGGTTTGCAGTCTGAAATGCTTTTCTGAAAAAATAGGAAGGGTGATCCGCCATGTTATATGTTCCAAAAATTTCTTTAAAAACCCGGATGACCGTTTTGGCTGCTATCCTGCCGCCCGCTTCTTTTCCCATTCCATCCGCCAGAACCGCCAGTAACCCATTCTCATTTTCTTCTATTGTATAGTAATCCATCTGTATTTCACGGCTGCCGATGGTCTTGCTTGCTCCTGTCTCATATCCTTCTCTGCTGCTCTGGAATACCAGACAAAACCGGTACAAAAATGCAATTCCTAATAACACGCACAGGATGCAGATGGTCAGGTATGGGGCACTCATTTATCGTCCTCCCACATATAATGCTCTCCGCAGAAAGGAACAAAAAGGAATGTACTCTCTCCCATCTCTATCACGTCATATGCGCTCAATGGCTGCGGCAGATAAACCGCTTCGCCGTTCAGATAGACCAGACCATTACTGTCCCCCGGCAAAATCATATTCTCCCGTTTCTTTGCGTCGAATACAATCACCGCATGGTTTCTCCGTGCGATTTTGTTGTCCCCCAAAATCTGGATATCCATATCGTCTGCCCGTCCCACAAAATTTTTCCCGTCCATTACCCGGTAATCCTTGCCTCTTCTCGGGCCTTTTACACATACAATCCAGCCGCAGACCGGATGCTCCTCCTCCAGAAAGAGAATATCCTCAATCTCTTCCTGAGATTTCTCCACTGACTTTTTTTCTTTGGTTGCTGTCTCAATATTGCAGTACGGGCATACTGTTCCGTACCTTCTGCTTGAAAAAAGATGTCCATTTTGACAGCGAATTAAATTTCCACTCATGTTTTGTCTCTCCTTATTTTGCCCTTAATCTTGTGTTCCCGATAAAAATAATGTCGCCTGCATTAATCCGGCATGGATGTTCCTTTGAAACCTGATACAGTTTCCCATCCTTTGCGTCCTGAATTCTTACACCGTTTCTGCTTCCTAAATCCTCGATATACCACTGTCCCGCCGCATAATTCAACACGGCGTGCTGACGGTCTACCATTCCGCCATACTCTGTATTATGAAGGTTAATGTCCACATTTTCCTTGTGCTCGTCCCGTCCGATCAAAAGCGAGGTCTTTCCGCCAATATGCCAGGCAGAAATTTCGTTTCCCTCTTCATCTAACAGCAGAAGTTCCTGTATTCCCCGTCCGTTTGCACCTCTTTTCCGCTTAGTCGGCAGAGAATCCATCACCGCCAGCAGCAGAAATGCCAGAAATACAATCCCGCAGACAGCTGTGAGCGTATCCCGTCCTCTGCTCTGCTCCATATATGTAAAACATAGAATTATAATTGCAGCGGAAAGACTGCATATCATCATATCCATGAAATTTTTCTTATTCATTTTCACCTCAATATACCCACAAATTTGCATTCATAAAGTCAAACCGTCTTTCTCAGTGTTTAAATCCCATATAACGCTCAAATAAGTCTGTCACATCCATGGGATTTATTTTTTGCTGTGAACTGTTTTCCTTCTTCTCGCTCTGCACTCCTTTGGAAAAAAACCGTTCAAATTCCTTTTCGATATCTCCCGGATAAATCGATCCTCCGGCGCTCCTTCTGCCTGTTTGGGCACTGTATCTGCCTGTCGCACTTTCCCGTTCTCTCTGTGCTGCTCTGGCATCATACTCTTTTCTTTTTTGTTTATCACTGAGAATCCGGTACGCCTCTCCGATTTCCTTAAACCGTTCCTCTGCTCTTTATCTCCCGGATGAGTATCGGGGTGGCATTCTTTTGCCGCTTTTCTGTATGCCTTTTTTATGATATCCTCATCGTCCGTCTGCGAAACGCCTAATACCTGATATGGATTCATGTTTATCCCAACCTTTTTTCATAACAATACAAATCTGATAACGCACACTTCTGATTACTGATTTAAGGCGCAGGCTGTCACATTTACTGACAATCTGCGCCCTGCTGTTATGCTGAATAATTTCCTTCTACCGCTACAGAAGCGATTTTGTCTTTCTTCTGTCTGAGCACTAACGTAAAGATTCCGACGCCTTCCTTGTTGTCAAAATCTTCGCTGTATTTAATGACAAATGCATTGGGAAAACAATATTTTCTTTCCATCACGCCGCCTGCCACATGCTCTACCGTCACCTTGCGATAACAATCTGCTTTCTCTGCCGAAACAACCGACCATAATGCCAGCTTTCTTGTACTGTCAGTGATATCCCCGTCCAAAGCCGCTAAAATCTTTCCTGTAATCACCATAGTTGCGCCGACGTCCTTGGTTCTTGCATTCGAATCCAACGGAATATCAGTGGTAACATTTACGCTTCTGACACACTCCTTAGCCACTTCAAAGCTCTCGCTTCCTTCAACTTTTACTAAAAATGACATAATTCCATCTCCTTTTCAATTATTTAAAATCCGTAAGAAGAATGCTGGTTTTGCATTCTTCAGCATGAAGCTAGAAGTTCTTCGGCGGTGCACGCTCTCGTGCAGCATCGATTTAGAACTTCTCTTTATTCTTTATTCGCCGTAACCGCCTTCAATCTTCACCGCATCATTTTCGTCCTTCTTCTGCTTGATATGCAGGTAGAAAGTACCCCCGCCGGTTTCATCGTCCAAATGCTCTTTATACTCCATGACAAACGCATTGGGAATCGTATACTCTCTTACCACCTGCCCTGCTGATACAACATCGATCTTCGCACTTCTGTAGCAGTCTGCCTGCTCGGACGGAACCTGAGACCATTTGGCTAATCCAAGTGTTCCGTCATCTCCGTCTGCTCCCACCTTATAGAGCATTTTTCCGGTAATCTTTACTGCGATACCGAAATCTGTTGCCCTTGCGTTGGAATCTGCTGCTGAATCAGAACTGAAACTGACTTTCTCGATGGTTCTCTCATCCAGACTGATGTTCTCTGCGCCTCCACTCACTGCTAATCTAAACCCCATGTTCATTTCCTCCTTCTTTCTTTTGAACTTTATTTAAAATGTTCTGTCCTCACTGTTGACCCGGTTAATCTCGATTTCGAGATTCTTCACATTGCCGTTGAATGCGATATCAAGCGTGCAGTATCCTGCCGTTTCGTCGATGGAATACTTGATATCATCTCCGTTTCCGATAATCGCATTAATGTAATCTTTTTTCTCCATCCATCTGCTTCTCTGGCTGGTAGGCTTGCTGGAGAAAAACTCTACAATATTTTCCTGCTTAAAGTCGCCTGTCGCCAAGCGCATCACCCTCTGAATATAAGTAGTCACCTGTGTCTTGTAGATTGGCTCATAGCTCTTTCCGTCTGTCAGCAGGTTACGCGCCTTATAAACCATGATGTTCTGAATATTCAGATCCTTAAGCACTGCGTTTTCAGAAGAAAATACAAATCCGAAATTCTTCCGGTTGATATCACTCTTAATATCATTCGTATATCCTGTAATCTCTTTTGCCATGGTTGTCCGAACCTGTAGCGCATGATCTCCTGACTCAATATCAAACCGAACACCTGGAAGCTGCTCGTCTACATTTTTCTTAAAAACTTCTTTTAAGTAGTCCGGACTCTGGTAAGCTGCCACCAATCCGGCTGCCACATATGCGGCTCCTATATAAACGCCGTCAATCCAGATTTTCATAATATCTTCTTTTTCTTTGGAAAGTGCTGCCGTATTCTGTTCCGTGACATACATCCTGTTATCCAGAATCACTCCGGATTTATCTTTAGGGATCACTGTAAAATTCGGAATGCAGGGAATTGCATACTCGCTGAATGGCTTGCCGATTAGCTGTGCGCACTTTGTTTCATCTCTTGCATGACCTTGTGCGATTTTCTTTGTCTTATCTTTCTAGCCAGCTTACGATCCATTCCAGTTCGTCTGTCTCCTTTCTTTCCGGAAACATCGTCCTTTAGTATATTTTCCAGATGATGCATGAGTCTGGTTGCCATTAGTAGTAAATCCGGATGGGGCATATCATTCCAGTGTTCCAGAAAATAAGTAGCGTACACATTTCCCTGCTCCGCTGCCAATCTGAAATATTCGTATGCTTTTCCTTATCCTGCTCTACCTCTTTTCCCATCATATACACCTTGCCAAGGACATACTGTGCATACTGATTTCCCACGCCGGCTGACTCTTCCAGATACCGTATGGCAAGTTCTACATTTTTGCCACCTCCTCCCTGCAAGATATAACTTCCAAGCCGGTATAATGCAAATTCATTTTTCTTATTTGCTGCCAGTTTTAGATAATGGACTGCCCTGCCGATGTTCTTATACTCATCCGACAGATACAATCTGCCCAACTTGTACCACGCATAGACATTATCTGCATCTGCTGCTCTGTAAATGATAGAATGCCTTTTCCATATTCTTTGCTGTCAGTTCCCCATCCGCATACAGTTTTCCAAGGGCATAATCAGCAAAAGAATTGCCCTGCTCGGAAGCTGCTGTCAGCCATTTAAATGCCTGTCTAATTTTTCATAGTCCGGTATTTCTTCCGGGTTCGTTTTCGTTTCTCCGTTTTCTGACGGATGTACAGCTTTGCCAATTGATAGGCTGCATGGGTATTTCCATAATCCGCAGACTTACGGAGATACTTTCGGCTTCCTTTTCATCTGCTTCAGTACCAACTCCTTGCAAATACATGGTTCCAATTCGGTACCATAAGGTATCATCCCTGGACTTCTTTTCCAGATTTAAGAAACCAAGAAACGCTACCCGGTAGCACTTCCCCGCCAGATCCGTATTCCTCTCGCTTCCTCTTCCAGCTTCATACAGTTTTCCCAATTCAAAGGATGCGTAAGGATTGCCCTTTTTATGGGAACGCTGAAACAACTGACAGGCTTTCTTCGTCCTGCTCCACACCTTTGCCATGCAGATACAACATGCCAAGGGAATATAAGGCGTACTTATGCTCTTTACTTGATGCCATCCCAAACCACTTGGCTGCCTCCGGCAGAATTCTCCTCAGTTCCCAAGCCATACTGATACATTTTTCCGATACGGTATTCCAGATAAGTGTTTTCTTTTCTGCCTTCCACGATAAGCATTGCCTTTAGGGACTTTTCATACCACTCCTGTGCCTTCGCCTTGTCTGCTTCCACAAAAATGCCCTGTGCATACATCTTACCCATGTCTGCCATTGCATAGGCATTTCCCTGCTCTGCCTCCTCTTTCATGATTTCATAGGCAGCCTCCTCATCCGGCTCCATCTCCGATGTGCCATACAGATATTCCCTCGCTTCTTTATAAAGCATCCGTCCACTTGGCATAAAACTCCTGACTGTCCGGTTCTTCCGTTTCCGGCTCCGCATCAGAATAATCTGCTGGAACTTCCGCCATATCTTCTGACACTTCAGAATCATCTGCATCCATTTCTTCCCTTTCGGTTTCCAAATCTTCCAGTCCCTCGTCCTCTGTATAAAGATACCCTTCTCCGTATCGGACTGCTTCCCTGATGACCATGTTTTTGATGCTTTTTAATTCCTTCTGCTCTGACAACGGAAGCTGCTCTGCATCTGCATCCTTGTAATAATGCAGTATCTCACTTTTGCTCTCTAGCCATTGTTTGTAGCACTCTGCCACTTTCTCTTCCTTTGCCAGTTCATCCACAATACCATTAACAATTGCCTTTACATCTGCTTTCAGATATCCGTATACCTTCTTGCCTCCGGTATTCATTAACCGCTTGGATAACAACTGCATCTGTTATGCAATTTTTTCATGGTGACAGATACCACTTTGCATTTCTTGCAATAAAAAGCAGACTTTTATTTGCCTGCTCTTTTTACTGTTTCCTTTGCTGTGTTCTCTTTTCATAAATACTGATAAACTCCTGACGGAAAATGTCATGGGCATAGGTAGACCTCATGGTGTCGATACCTTTTGGCGATAGATAACCTTCCGATGGATTTGTGGAGTATACCACCAGATGTACATGAGGGTGATGGGACTCATTATGGAATGCTGCATACCATTTGAGGTTTCTGCTATCTATCTTATAGTTTTCCAAAAGTTCCACCCTGCTCCGTAAAAGTGCCTGCCACTGTGCGCACTGTCATACCAAGCCTTTCTGCATCCCTCTCTCCGCAAGCTGATAACATTTGTCCATATACTCCCGGATGATTTGCCGCCTCCTCTGCCACACGGGACAGCACAACAGACTCCCCCTCATTAGAAAACAGACCATGCGTACCGATTTTTTCTACTCTTGGTCTGTTTGCAAGATAATCTATATAGTTTTTCTTCTTGGCTATGATATCAAGGTTGTTTTCCAATGCCTGTGTGATAAACTCTGTCGCATTCTCCCTTGTTGGCCTCTGGAGATAATCATAATACTCATGCATACGGTCTGCATCCTCTATCTTTGACAGGATGTCTGCGATCAGTTCCTTTTGCTTAACCGTAACCGGAAGCAGACCGCAGGTATTATCTATCTTCTCCACACCTTCACGGGTACTGATATAATTCATGTAATTGGCAAGATGTGAAGGAGGGGCATTTTTGAGATAGTTGCAACGTAAGATTAGTTTGGGCATAGTCCCTCCGCTCTATTTTCTCACATAATTGTATTGATTTTTCTTCAATTTATCTTTATATCTCGGAATACTTTTCTTGGTATCGTCCTCTGACACAAATATCCGATGAGCTTTTACTTATATGCCACCACCTGTATCCTTAAACTTTACAAGTCATAATCCACCAAAATATTTTACCATAATCTCTCATATATTAGATTTATTCACTACTTCATGTTATATAGGCTACGCAAATTCATATTGACCTACAAAAGCAAATCTAAATCCGAATCATATTTAAATGTATCAACACTGCTATCTAATACTTTATGTGCCTTAACAATAAAATTTCCACTATATTTTCTAGCAAATTCTCTTCCTACATCAAGTAAATATTCATCATTAGGTTCTGAATCAACAATAGATAAAAGTTGACATGCAGCTTTTGTGAGACTATAGCCACTGTACTTATAGCTGAACAGTCCTCCATCTGAATTTTTTAGTTTTAATATAAGTAAAATATTTTCGCTCCATATACCACAAGGATTGCTATCTAGGCTAATGCGATTATCATTACGAAGCGAATTAAGAATTCCACATTCTTCTAATGTAATTATATCTGCTTTTGTCAAACCATATTTTTCGTTGACATTTACGCCTAAATCATTATCCGTTGAGAGAAGAAATTTTATACCGCTCGAATCTGTTAACACAAAATGAGCCATTTGCTGAAACAAAGAAGCCTCATGCTGATTCATATTTTTTAATGTTTCTATTGCTCTAAGAGAAAAAGAACCTACATTTTCAATCTCATTTGACAATATTTTTGCCCACAATCTCTGCATTTTCTCACTACTAATTGCCCGCAGTATCAAAAATCTCATAAACCAGTCAAAGTCGAAGAATTTTGATTCCTCCTCTTGCTTCTCCTGATGATATTCATCCGCAATTTTAGCAATTTTCAAAAAGTTTTGACACTTATAAAGTTCAAAGTATGTTATTTTTCCATTTTCCAAAAGATCATCTAATGCTTCACTATATTTTCCTGCCTTCATTTTTTCAAACTCAGATATATTTGTATTTTTACGCAAAAGAGTGTTGTAAGAACAGCACTAACTACACCTTGAATTGTTGGCTGAAATTGAACAATATTATTTCCTATGGTTTCAACTAATGACGTAATATCCATATAGCATCTGACTCCTTTCGCTTACATTACAAACTTAACCTAAGCCATTTTCTATACTATCTATAATATACTTCTCCAAACATCTGTGTCAATAAATCTACTTACTATTCATTTTGAAAACGGTATGCATCCTCAAAAGTTACAGCACCATTAATTCTTTTTACTTCATCCGTACACTTTGCTTGCAGCTTCCTTAATGCCTCTTCATCCACTCCATGACTATACGCAATCACATGAGACAGCTTAGAGGTTTCCACCGCCAGCTTATACATCACACGAGCCATTCGGTTCTCGCTATCCTTCACTGTGGAATGCATCACTGAGGAGATAGTGGAAAGCATATAGTTTTCGATTTTCTCTGATGTCAGATAGCCGATATAAAATTTCAATGCCTGATTCAAAAATTCATTCCTTGATTTCACATCTGCCTGCTCCAATAATCCGTCTATCTGCTCCAGCAAGTCTTCCTCAATATAAAATCCCTTCCTTACTTTTCCTTCGCCTGCCACTCTATCCTCCTTCTCTACTACTCCTCGCAGATGTCTACGATATGGTCACATAATTTCTGCGGTATCACACTTCTTTCTCTGGCTCCTTTTAATCCCTGCGTCCCAGTCTTGCTTCCTCTTGGAGCTGCCACGTGACACGAATCTCCGTTATGACACATCGGCAAGAACTTCGGATCGGGATGATTCGTCCAAATGTCAGTCGGCTTCATCCGGTTGTCACCGTACTGGCAATATGTCACGGTGTATCTTGGCAGACCTTTCATCCATTCCATCTTCCGCATACCGCCTCTGGGATTTTCAATAAAATAATACCTTGGCTGTAACTCTTCAATGAGTTTCAGCACATGCTGGTCCACCATATCACAAAATTTTGTATAGGTACTGACCGGCTCCAGACTTCCGGTATCCGGATTTTTTCTTCTGTGATGACTGATTGCAGCAATACTGAATGTGGAGCAGTCCGGACTTGCCCAGATAACACCAAAAAGTCTTATGATATCCTCTGCGGTTACCTTATTAATGTCCTCATACAAATCAATGTTCTCAAAGTCCTTGGACCACTCCACTGAATACTTCATGCCCTCTACTCTCAAAGGCTTTCCCGATGCTCCTTGTTCCTGCAAATAATTCCAAAACTTTCATAGTCCCATACCGGTAGTGGTGCGCACCTTACCCCACGGGACTACTCAATTCCTTTCCTTTTTTCTTCTGCCTGCAAGCATTTTTGCGGAAGGCATAAATTTAAGTTCCTTCAATGCCTTTCAATTCTTGAAAATAATAAAAATTAGCATAACTTCTTCCAAATCTTCAAAAAAGTTATGCCATACCACAAATCCCCCAACGGCTCTGCCGGTGGGTGTTTCATGGAGTTAGGCCGCCCCAAAGCGGCATAACCCCTTTAACCTGCACTATTTTCGACCCTAGTTTTACAGCCCTAAATTCCCCGGTTTTGAGGTTCCAAAATGCTCATTAAAGCTGCCATTCCCGGCGGTTTCCGTTATTTTTCTCCAAATTGGCTCACACAGGGCAGAACAAGTGCTGGTCGGTCACTTTATCCACTTTTGTAAAACAAGGGCACAAATCGGCTCACGGACGGTCACAGGGGGGGAGATTTGCTTTTCCTTCTCCCTGCTTTCCAACCGCCACTCTTCTGCCATTACTCATTCTGCGCAGACATTCCGGCAGATGCTCCAGTGCCTCTCGCAGTATTTTTATTGCTTTTCTTGATGGCTGCCGGAACATCTCCCCTGCTGTCGATGTATTCTCTCACGGCCTGGGGAACATATTTTTCATACATTTTTCCCAGCACTTCGTTCAATTCAGACTCAAAGTCTGCATCCTTTTTTCCCATGTACTGCTTGATCGCATTCAGCTTTTCCTCTTCATACTTGATGGTTACCACTGCCTGTTTCATGTTCATCTACCTCCGTATTTCCAAATAATTTTTATATCTTTTTCTGCAACACACAGCTTGGAAAGACCTCCTGCTGTATCACATTTCCTGTATCATCCCATTGGTTTCGTTCTGACTCTGGGACTCCAGATAATTCATCCACGAATCTTTTTCCACGCCAAACAGACCATCATGGGAAAGGATTTCATCTTTTGTTTCCAACGTAGCTTCGGCTCCGTCATCATACAATTTATGTAATACCAGCTCTGTATCCAGCAGTTCTAATGCCCTTTCCTTCGTAAGCGGAAGCATGCCATCCCATGTATATCCATAGGCATGCATCTCTTCCATACCACCTTGTCAGGCATCAAAATTCTTCCTGTGATGCCACCACACGGGATAAGGATCTGCGTATCCCTGCTGTACTGATATACTTCGTCCGATAAAATTTCAGTCGGGAGCAGTTGTGTACGGTTCACCTCTTTTACCATTTCACGCAGCGTATCAAAGTCTGTATCTTTCCCCTTCCTTAACAAAATACTTTCATGGATAGAGGATGGTAAAACAACCATGTCCCCGCCAATCTCTTCTGCTATCCTGCTCATGACTTCCTTGTCGAACATATAAGCAGCGCCATAGTGTTTATCCTTATTAGTGAGGACATACATCTCAATAAGTTCTGCACCTTCCGGTATTTCATTATAGCCAAGGGAACGTAATATATTGCTCATGGAAGCAAACTCCGGCGGAAAATAGTTATGCATATTGTCCCACGCTACTTCCTTTAATGTTTTTTCATCGATTCCCCACATTTCCAAATGGTTATTATGGACTAATACACTTCCCTTTTCGCCATTGGGAAGCTCCATATTGACTCTGTAAAGAAGTGCCAGATCTTCTCTCAGTTCATGCGGTACCTTCTCCAGTAATTCCTGATTCATCCCGGCATTCTGTACCACAACAAAAATGCTGTTCTTTACCTTATCATACTGAAAACTTTCGACAGGAAATTCGCTTACCTGCTCCATACTTTCATGTACATGTCTGCTATTTTCTGTAAAATGTCATCCATCCTGACTCCATCTGTATAGGCCTGATAGTATGGCTCCAGATAAATGACAGGTACAATATTGCTGTCTCCCTTGATGGAAAGTGCATCCAAAACCACATCATTGTTCTTTCTCTGCTTCGTAATACCAATCTCATGCACTATAATCCTGTGGCAAAACTCTTTGATATGGTCTGCCACATATTGTTTAAAGCCTTCATAATTCATAAGTTTCTTACCTCCTGTTCTCTACATGCTCATGGACATACCGCCAGTCTGCTCCTGTTCCGGTTCCTGCTCTTCTGTCTCCGAATCCTGTTCTGCTCCGTTATTTTCCTGCTCTAAAACAGTCTCTCTTGCGGTCTGCTGTCTGGTACTGCGTCTTCCCTGTCCTCTCCCCTGTCTTGCGTTTCCGGCTTCATTCTGGGCAGGCTCTTCCGTCTGGGGAATCATCTTGCTTTCCACAAATTTTCTGACCTGCTGGGGCACACTTTTCTCATAGGTCTTATCCAGATGCTCCCTTAACACCTTCTCCACAGTGGTATCATTTTCCTTTAAGAAAAACTCCAGTGCCTCCATTTTTACTTCGGGAAACCCGATCTTGATTTCTCTCTCTGCCATTTCTCTTTCCTCCTACATCTTCATCTGCATGACATCCGTCTGCGTTTCCTGCATGTCCTGATACTGTCTGATGATTTCCTGTGCGAACGGCACAAAAGCGGAATATCTTGCATAAGCCGAACCCTCACTTTCCACCAGCACACCCTCATCCATGCCCTCTCCGGCTACCAGAAGACAGTGCCATACACCATCCTTTTCATACATCAAATCCACGTTCTCTTTGATAAAATCATGCTCCTTCATGAGATGCTGTGTGAAGTATGCGTACTGTTCGGACGGCAAGGTAATGACCTTTTCCACCTGAAATTCTTTAGTATCTATCTCCGGCTCCTTTCTCATAAAAACTGCTCTCACGTTCCCTCCTTTCCGCAGGAGAAGTTTTCTCCTGCAAAGCAAAACAGATGCCCCTGGCATCACAAAAACTACTGTGGTCTGCCATACAACACCTGTTTATCACTGTCAAATAAATTCCGATGTACTACTTTTCCTTTGGAATAGGATGCATCCACTACCATTCCATTTCCTGCATAAACACCCACATGGGTGATGTTCATAAATCTCCCGTTTGGCTTATGGCTCCAGAACACAAGGTCCCCCGGCTGCAAATCCTCCTTTGCAATCGTAAGGTTATGTTCCACCATGTACCTTCCCTGCTCTGCCGCAGTTCCGGGTATGGTGATTCCAGCCTGTCTGTAACACCACATGGTCAGATAGCTGCAGTCCGTATAATTTCCTTTGCCACGATAGGTCTGGGAATAGGGATGCCCCAGCCTTGACAGGGCAAGCTCCACTACCTTTCCTCCCACCTCGCTTGCAGGCAGATCATAATAAGTAACATCGCCACCGCCATGCCAGTTGCTCCAGTCTTCAAAGTCATCCCCTTCCATCGGTGCGGTGGTATTGTATTTTGCCAGATACCACACATTCACAGCATTAGACTGCTGTTCATAGGTGAGGGACTTTCCATAATCCCTGCTAATCTTTTCAAACAGCTCCACCTTATCCGTGACCGCCACTGCCACCACATAGGTTTCTTCACTCTCACTGCCATCCGGGTTTTCTATGGTTCTAGTGCGTTCTTCATAATTCACAAAGCACTCCGCAAACCGCTGGTAATCAGAGGCATCCAGCCGGACCCTGTCGGCGCCGAAATACAGGGAATAGAACACGGCTTTGACCAGATAACGGTCTGTAAGCTCTCCTTCTGTCATGCTGTCGATTTCTCCAAGAACCGTATCCAGTTCCCCGAAGCTTTCCTGCATCTGGCCGATATATTCCCGGTAGTCAGCAGGCATACCGGAAGGGAATGGTTCCTCCTTCAAATGCCAGACGGACAGCAGACCGGTTATGATCTGCCCCGCCAGATGCGATGCTTAAGATGCACACGATAATCAGGATAAACGGCAGACACAAAGCGGCAATTACGGAAGCGATTCCAGTCCAGACCTTTTTATTGGTACCCACTGCAATGGCGGCTTTGGCAATCATTGCAGCAGTTGTTGGTTCCATGGGTTCACCTCCATTCCCTCACAAAGAGGTTCTCTTTCTGCCAGTTCCTTGCAATGGGATACACTCTCAAGCAGACGGTTTACATCAAAGCCTGCCTCCAGATATCCGGTTGTGATGGTTTCCAGATAGGGTACCGATGGCATTCCGATTTCATGTCCCTCATTCATGGTATAAGCCATGATGGATTCTGAGCCTTCTTCTGTCTGCACTTCCAGATTCACCTTGCCATAAAGCCTCGGATATCCTTCGTAAATATCCAGATTTCTTTCATCCTCCGGTCCAATCTCCCAGATAAGAACAGGAACACCGGCTCCCTTCTTTGGTTCCACCGTTGCCACTGCTGACTTTGGATATCCCCGGAACAGTAACTCATGATCCCTGATTTCTCCCGCTCCGATTACCTTTGCCGTGGGACATCTTCTTGCCATCTGCTCCAGATTCAGATTGGAGCCGTAAGCGATATATTTCTTTCTCTTTTCCATTTCTCTCTGCCTTTCTTAAAATCTCTGATTGTTTACATGGTCATATGCATTCCCTGTGACTCTTCTTCTAGCCGGAGGTTCTCTGCCTCCGCTGTCTGATTTGACTCTTCTTTTTCCTTTTTTGCTTTCAGCCTTTCCTTTTGTCTCTCTGCCTGTTCCGGGTTCTTCCATGCAATCCCGCCCTCAAGATTCTCCAACAGGAACTTACGGGCGGTCTTAAACTCATCCCCGATCATTCCCAGACGGAGAAGCCATGTGCGGAAGGTATATTTCTCGTTGGTGCTGGTTGTCTTGATACGGCTGGCACTGCTCTGGTTTAACGCCTGTGCAGAGATGGCAAGGCAGAGCTGTATATAGGTCTTGATTTTTCCTGCGTGGGTAGTGGAATTAAAGAGCCTAAACTCAATGGTTCCCTTCTGGAACACACTGTGCAGGTTCAGACAGTGGTATCTGCTCTCATGGTAATGCCTGTTTCTGCCATCCCTTCCCCGGTACCAGATGTTGCTGACTTCCTCTATGGACTTTGGTTTTTTCTGGTTCAGTTCCTGCAAAAACTTTCCTCCACTTTTGCAGTATCTGTGTTCCCTCTCCACATCTACCTGCAATGCTTTATAAATCAGATCCTCCTTGCAGTACATGATGTTTGTAATGTTGCGGAGTGTTCTTGCCGTATAGGGTGCTGCATTCACATGAACATGGATACCGGCATTTTCCCCGGCTATGGCTCCTGCGTGTCTTAACTGCCGTACCAGTTCCTGAATCGTTGGGATATCTGCATACTCACAGATGGGGATACAAATTCCACCTTGTACTCATCACCGGCAGAACCGCCGCCCTTTTCACTGCAACAATACTGGAGTCATACATGACTTTCCACTTTCTTCCCTGTTCGTCCCTGACACTGTATTCCTCATAATAGCCGCCATCGTAATGGGGTTCCTGCCCCAGATACTTTCCATTACCTCTGCCGCCCTTTTTCTGGTAAGACCGGTCAGTTCTATTTCAATCCCGAATTTCTGCTCCCGTAAATCCATCGGCATTCCCGCTTAGCGGCCTCCTGCATTACCAAACAGCTTCTCCTTATATTCCGGTGCATGGACCATCAGGTTGTATCTTTCGTTGCCGCACTTATAGAGGCACACACCTCTCTGGGGATAACGGATCAGGTTGTACTCACTCTTCTCAAGCTGCAGGGTATCGATGTAAAATCTGGCATCGATATTTCCGGCATTGAATAAAAAGGCATGTGTCGGAATGGAAAACAGCGGTTTTGTATATTCTCTGATACCGTCAATATTAAAGTCCTCCAGATTCTGGCTGGCGAGAATGACTGCACTTTCCTTTTTACGGACACGTTTCATGAAGTTGCGGATGTATTCCACCGCTGTCAGGTTGGTCAAGAACAGATAAAACTCATCGATGCTGGCGGCAGTATGTCCATTGGTAAGCAGTTCATTGGACATGTAGGAAAGAATGTTAAACAGCATGGCATCCTTCACATTTCTGCTTGCCTGCAGCAGCCCTTTGACACCGAATGTCAGGAAGCTGCTGTCCGTGATGTTGGTATGTCCGTCAAAAAATTTGGACTCCGCTCCTTTACACATGGAGTGAAGTCCTAAACAGATCTCCTGCAAAAGCTCTGCGGTATACAGTTCTTTCTTCTTGGCATCGTAGTGCCTGTATTCCTCTTCCATCAGATCATAAAGATCTGAAAGGATGGGGTAATCCGTAGGTGTCAGCTTACTAAAGTCCGTATCATCCCGGATATTCCACTTCTCATACAGCTTTCCTAACATGATTTCAATGGTATCAATCTGGCTGTCCGTGAAATTCTTGTAGGTACCAAAAAAGTCCTTTAAGAAAGAGATGTGCTGGCTTAATCTGGAGGAACAGCGGAATGTATAAGGTGCATCCGTGTCCTCCGGGCTTCCGTTCTCATCCCAAGTCTTTGGCTCCAGCACGTTGATGATATATTCTCCGCTCATCAGATCCACAAAGCATCCGCCCAGATTGTTTGTAAGGTCTATGTATTCATGCTCCGGATCAAGGCAGATGACCTTCATGCCGGATTGCCTTAAAATGGTCAGTATCAGCTTTAACAGATAGGACTTTCCCTGTCCGGAGTTTCCAAGGATCAGGATATTGGCATTTGTCTTGTCATCGGCTCTCTGGTTAAAGTCCACAATGACATTGCTCCCAAACTTATCCCTGCCGATATAAAAGCCATTCTTATCTGTCTTGCCGGAATAGTTAAAGGGGAACAGATTTGCCACACTGGAGGCAGGGAGTGCCCGTTCAAACTGCTCACGGAACACATTTCTTCCTGCCGGGTGGACACACAGAAAGCCCTGTTTCTGGCGCAGCAGGAGCTTGTCCACATTTAGCTTGGAACGGATTAATTCTGTCAACACCTCCGTCTGCAACAGCTTCAGCTTTTCCATATCCGGTGCAGACAGTTCAAGAAACACAGCGGTGTGTAAAAGCGGCTCCCTGTTCCTGTGCATGGTGGAAATGATGGTTGTCACATCCTGCAAGTTGCTTGCTGCGGTAACCGTTTCCTGTAAGTTCTCTGTGTTCCCCTGTTTCATGCGGTTCTTGTTGGCCGCATTGCTGATAATCTTTTTCTCCTCTGCCGGTGTCACCTGTCTGGTGTAGATTCTTAAGGTAACACCATCCTTTTCCCCAAGGTGTCTTAAAATCGCCTGTTCATCCGTGGCTGTCGGGTATTCACGGAGTGCCCAGACACTCCGGTAGGTATTTCCACAGATATAGTGATCCGTATAAAACTGGATAACGGATGGGGCAATCATATCCAGAAACCCTTTCAGCTTTGCCTCTGCTGTGGATTCTGTTTCCCTGTTTTTCTTTCTGTTTTTATTCATTTAAAATAATCCACCTTTCTCCGTCAAATTCCTCGAATTTTTCGGTTGTCACATTCTGCTCAAAATACACTGCAAGGATTCTTTTGATATCCTCTTCCTCTGCCCTCTTGGATGTAAATCCCTGCTCTGCCAGCATCTTTTCAATGCGGTTTAAGTAGGAAAAAATTTCATTTTCCTTCTTTTCACGAAGCCTGATGATCAGCAGAAACTCCCTTGCTGTTGCCATCTGTACCTGCATGCGGTCTAAGTAATTTGCGTCCTTTTCCAGCAGCTTTCTTACCACAGTATTGGTTTCTTCCTCCATCCGCTTCTTCAGATATCTTTTGTTGTCCTCAAAATTCTCTCTGGAATTTAAGCACATCATTTCGATTTCCGTGATGCCCTTAAGCACCGTCATCAGTCCATAAATTCTGGCTGACAGACTCTCCTCCGACAGCACGGAAATGTTGCTGGGCTGGATTAAAAAGTAAACCAGCTCCTCATTCTTGTATGTTCGGATACTGTAATCCGTCACTTCTCTGGTTCCCATCAGTTCTCTGGTGGATTCCATGTTCTTTTTACTCATCCGGTGTGTACCTCCATTCATATTGCTGCTGATCCATGAAAAAATAAGCACAGGCATACCGGATAAAATCCATAATGGTCGTATCCTCCACCTGTATGGTCAGAAAGGCATAGGCTCCTGCAATGACTAGCGGAAACCACACCCCTGCATAGGCAAACGCAAACACAGAGAATAAAATAATGATTCCGACAATGGCTAAGTCCTTTAAACTCCACAGCCACATGGTTGCCTTTGCCTTCAAGTTATCGGGATAGATATACATCCTCTTCCTCCTCTCCCATTTTTCGTAAAAAATAAGTACATGGCGATACCGCATAGAATAAAATCCACACATGGCACCGCCACACTGTTTCCCAATGCTCTGTATCTTGCACTGTCACTTGCTCCCGGTATGTCTGTCCAGTAATCCGGAAATCCCATCAGCCTTTCGCACTCCAATGGTATAAGTCTTCGTACCAGACTGCTCATATCTACAATGCATTTGCCTTGGTCCACATATTGGTTACTGATCATCTTCTCATCCCCGGCACACAGACTTCCTATGACCTCTTGGTATGGTTTTCGCTCATTTTCCGGAGCAAACACACAATGCCTGTCTTCTGTGGTCAGGGTATAACTGATGCCCTGCTGGTACCCACATCCGTTTCCACCATTCTTTTCCTTCCGGTTTATAATGTTTCCGGCAATGCAGAATGGTTCTTTATTTACGGCAAGGGGTGTATTGTTTCCTCCTGTACCTAGTGCTGATGTAATGGTCTGGGCAACCTCCACAGGACCGGTATACCGGGTGTCTGGTCCGTGATTGTCAAACAGTATCGGCTGGTTATTTCCTGCCATGCCCGCCGCTGCGGTAATGGTCGGACAGTACCCGATTCCGATTTCCACATTCCCCTGACTGGTTGCCATGATAATGGGCGGATTGGAACGTCCGTGTGCAAGCAGGGTTCCGCTTTTATTTTCATGCACATCCATCCGCTCTCCGCCCTGATCTAACAGGCAGATTACATAGTCTTTTCTGGGACTTGCCCTGCCTGCATCAGCAGTGCCTGTTTTAAAATAGCAGGCAACACCTTTCCTCTCTTCTCGCTTCTTCTGATAATTCCTCCACACGCTGTCGGACTCAAATAGTATTTCACCGGCACTGTGTCCTCCAAAATCTGCGACAAGGAAGATGCGATTTCTTCTCTGGGGGACACCCCAAAATTGAGCGTCCAATACTCTCCAAGCAACAGAGAATCCTTCTCCCATAATAAGCCCGGCAGGAGTCCATGCCCCTCCCGGCGGTCCAGGTATAGATACGTCTGCCTCTTTGATGCGGCAGACCTCTTCGAGGACTGTGTGGAAGTCGGCTCCGTGTGTTTCTCCACTGGAGAAGGCTCCCGGCACATTTTCCCAGAGCATATACCGAGGTCGAATAAACTCATCTGTCCGTCTTCTATGGTTTCTCATCCTCCTTCTGTCCTGTTTTCTCATTTCTTTTACAATCCGTACCTGTTCCATGAATAAGCCGGACCTCTCCCCTGCAAGCCCCTCTCTCTTGCCCGCCACGGATAAATCCTGACAGGGGGAGCCTCCTGCTATCACATCTACCACCGGCAGATTTGCTCCATGCAGTTTCGTAATATCCCCCATATGCTTCATCTGCGGAAAGCGGTATGCTGTCACCGCCATCGGAAAGGGTTCTATCTCGCTTGCCCACACGGGACGGATATCATTCATTGTAGCTGCCAGCGGAAATCCGCCTATCCCATCAAACAGACTTCCTAATTTCAACTCTGTCATAGCACCACCTTATGCTGCCACTGCCTTCACGACCGTTCTGGTCATATTGATGGCGGTCTGGGCTGCATACACACTGCTCATGATGTTGGTCTTGGTGCTGGTATCCAATCCGAACTGTCCTGCAATACGAGGCACCTCTGTGCTGGATAACATGAGTCCTAAACCTAACAATGGATGGTCTTTAAATACCATAAGTCCTGCGGTTAAGATAGTGGACTGCAAAAACGCAGTGATACAGATGCCAATGACCTGCTTGCACCACTGGATAAATCCATCTATGTATCCTCTGGGAACAGAGAACATATAAAGGCTTCCAACCGCTATCTGGATTAAGAGGATTCCACCTCTTTTTAAGTTGGCAAAGAACACTTTGATTACTGCATAACCCATCATGACTGCACAAAAAGTCATCAGAATGGGATTTCCGATTCCCGGAAAAGATGCAGACATTAACACCTGCTGTGCTGTCAGACCAATGCTTTCTGCATTGGTAATGCCCGTAATCGCCGAACCGAACGTTCCTTGCAGGGATACACACAGCGAGTACAGGTTGACCGGTACTACCGTGAACAGACTTACCGCCATAAAACCTTTGATATAATTCATGGCAGTGTCTTTTATGCTTCCCCTGCCTCCCTGATACTCAATGGCACACTCAAAGGCTCCTACCACAAGTCCGACACCAAACAGTGCCCAGCCAAGGTAACTAAAAAAAGTGGTAACTGCGTTTACCCAAGGCAACTCAAACAGTTCCACTCCCATGTTATTCATCATCACAAAGAAATCATTTAGAAACCCTATGATTTTCCCATATATCCAGTCAAGTATCTGGTCCAGGATAGTCTCGGCCACAAAATCAAATATAAACATAGCTTGCCTCCTTCCTGTTTATTGCTCCCTATGTACCCATCTGTATGGTACAGTCCTGTTCTGCCTGCGCCATTACCATATCCTGAAATACAGACATATAATTTTCTAAAGTGTCTGCAACCTTCTGGTACTCTGCCGCACCCGGACGGAACACATACCAATCGCTTTTTCCACTATCTGTCCAGATATGGGGATTGACTCCCTCCTTAAAATTAGGATTGCTTACCTTCTGTTTTCCCCAGATATCCGAAAATTGAAGAAGAATACTATCTACCACTCCTTCTTTTCTGTTGATAACAGATGCCTTTATGCCTGCATAATGGTCACTGACTCCAAGGGTTACAAACTCCACTCTGGCTCTTAAATCTCCGCCAATGGTTCCATAGCACATACGACCTACATATTTCTGGTCTTTTAAAATGGCACTGTCTCCCATAATCTTTTTCAGTTCCGATTCAAAAAAATTCATTTCCGCTTACCTCATTTTGGACATAAAAAAACTACCCTGCCTGATAAAGCGGATAGTTTTTAATAATGTATTTTATTTTGTTTTATAGCATCAGGAAAGGTTCATTGTCTGGCTTTCATTGCATTCCTGCTCCAAAGCCTGATGCTCTGTAATAATCTGACAGCAGTAATCGTTTAAGTCCGGGATATCATTTAACAAGGTTTCCCATAGCGTTTCCTTATCAATTTTACCATAGTTATGAGCCACCACATTTCTTAATGCTTTTATCTGATTCCAAGGTACTTTGTTATATGCACTCTTAAATTCATCCGTAAAATGTGTTGTCAGTTCTCCTATCTGCAATACACAAAGTGCTACCGCATTCTGGTAAATAGAGTTGGAAACGAAGATATCATAATCCCTTCCAAACGTATCCATTGTATGATTGATTTCTGCGCAATAATCTCTGATATGCATTAAGATATCTATATTTCTACTGCCCTGCATATAGCATCACCTCATCCTTCTTTATACTCTCAAGAAATTCATCTGACAGACTTCCTGTAGTCAGTACATCTACTTTTCGTCCTAATGCATCCGACACTTCCGTATAAAAACCGCATAAGGCAAACATTCCTTTCAGGTTCCCTTTTTCAATACGGATGTCTATGTCACTCTGTTCATCAAAATCTCCTCTGGCAAAGGAACCGAACAGATATACCTGTGCAATCTGATATTTCTCCGCAATAGGTGTTACGATATTTTTTATTTCATCAATCGTATATGTTTTTACTTCCATTCTGCATTCCTCCTCTCACTATAATTATACCCGTCTTCTTGATAAATGTCTATGGATAGCCCTCTTTTTTGGGCAGTTTTCCCTTTCCTACATTCCAAGAATTGTCCAGATATAGACAGGTGCGGTCAGGGTAAAGACCAGACAGGCAAACAGAATTGCCGGAGCTGCCCATTCAAACTGTCCGTGCTTTCGGTAATCAAAATATGCGGTTCCCAGCTTTGCAAAAAAGAATACTGCAAGGATCAAATCAATCGCAGGGAATACAACCTTGTTTACCACCGTCTTAATCTGCGGGAGGCATCCTTCCATGTCCCTCAATAGCTCCTGCCACATCTCCTGTTCCGGCTGCACATACCGTAGTGCCAAACATAAGGGAACACACAAGTACCAGCATTACCATCACTAACCATTTCTTTTTCTTCATTTCTCTTCCTTTCTCCTTTCGGTACAGAAAAAGACGGCCCGTAAGCAGTCCTTTTCCACTTGTTTTTAGTTACATTGTTATCTGAGGTGTCTGCGTCTGCTCCTGAAAAAGCTCTGCTACCTCATAGATATTGGGGTTCTCATAGAACCTTAAATCTCCTCTGAATCCTATCTTCAGATGGCTGAATTCTTCTCCAAGTTTCCGAATGTCCTCCGGCGCTCCGTCAGGGAACTCCTGATTCCATATCACCCAATCCCCATTCTGGTATCTTGGGGATAACTCCAACACCACATATTCTTCCGGTATAAACTTTGGATATCTCCTTGGAAGTCCGTTTGCATCATAGTAAAGTTTTCCTTCTTCCATGACCGTTAACTCCATCAGTCTTAAGGTATCCTCCAAGGAAGTGCAGAACCAGCATTCTCTATCCTTAAATTTTCTTATCCTCCCATCCTGTAAAATAGGCTCTATGTTCTCCCTTTTTGTGTAGTGATAGAGCAGTCCTTTTGGTCCGTCGATTCTTTCATACGCCATACCGTTACCTTGCCCTTTGTGGTGCTATGTGCCAGTCATCCCATAAATCTCCCGATATCTGTACGGAGTCTGTCAGATTCACACTGAGCATTCCATCCGGTGTCCAGCAGTCCAGTAAGTATGTAGACCGTATAGGTACCATTCGGCATCCACACAGGAGTGAAATGTGTTCTTCGGTTATAGGTGGAATAATGGTTATTCCGAAACTCAAACCCTGCATGGTACCCGCTTCTTGTTCTGTCTAGCAATCTCCAATAGGTCTTATAATAAAACCTGGGAAATAACTGACTGCTGTCTGCGGTGGTGTGGTTGCCGAGGACTGGCCTGTGGATACACTGGCATTTACACTGATGTTCACACCATAGCCACTCTTGATAGTGGTAGCTGTTGCAGTAGGGGATTTGGCATCCGTAGTAAGGTCCATTGTTGCTGATAGGGATGCCGAATATCTGTCCAAGCTAAACTCCCACCAGCCTTCGTCCACGTACTCTCCCTCATCTTCCCAATATCCATGACTGCTTTCACAGTCTTCCTTACACTCTTCCGTATGGGAACCTGTTTTCCATTTCCAATCACTATGCCATACCCATTTTTCTTTGCCTCCATACACTCCATGACGCACTTGTCTTCTGCGGATTTGCAGGAATAATGGCATTGCCTGCATTGTAGGAATCATTTCTGTCATCCGCTACCGGATTGGGCGGTGGATTCCTATCAAGGTCTACGATGTTGGCAGTAATCGTTCCCTTACTTGCACTGCCTCCTCCGCTGACACTCACGTTTATGGTGATATACTGTTCCGTATACGGTGTATGCCATTTCACCCACACAAGCTGCTGTCCGTCCTCCGGATAATACACATTGTTTACCGTGTAGTTCCTTCCAAGGATACTAAACGTTACACTTACCGGATGGTCGGGATTGCTCTGCCCTCCACTTATGGTGACGGTTGTTACCACATCCGTGTCTACCCGGTACTCATAATCTGCCGCAATCACTTCCGGTGTTACCACCTCATTAAACCTTACAATACCAAGTCCTAATGAACCGATAATCTCATCATCTGAGACCTTCTGGTTCTTACCGCCACCCCAAGCCGGATATCCCAGGTCTGAGGTTTCCAAAAACATGGCGAGGGGCAGATTTTTATGCGTCAGAGACGTCAGCTTCTTTCTTAACATACCACCTCTGACCTGGTTATACATTGCTGCTTCTGTAGCGGTGAATGCAGTTCGTACTCCTTCAAACGTCACATACGCAATAGGTTCCAATAACAACTTATAGTCCCCACCTATCAACGTATCATAGTTCATCCCCACATATCCTGCGATACTTCGTATGACCTGCTCATCTGTAAAATAACTTTTGATAGCGGCTAGACTTGCACTGCCGGAGGATGTGGTAATAATTTTGGGCAGAGACTGGGTAGGATTGATATAACTGTAACTTCCTGTATCCGGTGTTAATACTGTTCCACTCCGGTACTGACTTTTACAGACCTTTCCAAACTGTACTCTAATATCGTTCGGTTGTTTGTTTGTCAGGTCTATGGACGCACTTACTGCACTTCCGTCACTGGCACTAACCACTGTGACTCTGACTCCTTCATCTCCGGTATTCCAGAAGTTTGTGTCCGTACCTTCTCCTAATCCTCCACCGCCATTGTTAATGTTTCCATTGCCTTCGGCATGCACTGTCATGGGTGAGAGTGTAGATAGGATTAACAAAAGGTCAAGACTAATAACTTAAATCTTTCATGTTGCCTCCTTCTAAATGCAGAAAATCACCTGCTGTTGCAAGCAAATTTCAGATGAAAAAGCACAGCGTTTTGCTGTGCCTCTTTCTTGGTATCCCTAATCCATGATACCTACCTTATTTCCATTCTCATACATATCGTCTGCCACGGTACAGCTTCCACCGCCACCGTTATCTACAACCCATCCAAATCCTTCAATGTAAATCATACCATCTTTGTATCTCCGGTTTTCGGAGTATCATCCACAAGCGGTTTCTGTCCCTTCCGGCTCCTCATACCTGGTGGTGTATCCGGCTTTGTAGTATCCGCATCCTCTGTTAATGCAGGCGGCTCCTCCGGCTTTTCATCTTCCGTTTTTTCAGGCGTTTGCTGGATTTCCTGCTTTCCGCTCTCCACGCCATTCTCTGTTTCTGTTTTATGATTAACTCCTTTGTTTCCTCTGTGCTTTCCTTTCTTTCTGCACCTGCCCGGTTGCTTCCGTATCCACCATAAGCTCAACCTCTTCTGTAGGTTTACTCTCTTTAGGTAACTCCTGCACCGGTTCCTTGTAAAGCACCCTGCTGATTCCGAAAATCAATAATACGCTCACTGCTACGAGTCCTGCGATGATAAGTCTTTTCTTTGTACTATCTTTCATAGCAATCCCTCCTGTATGTAGTTTTTAAATTTCTTTTTGTCAATCCCCAACCTACCACACAACTTTGCAGAAGTCTATCAAAATGTAATAGGTTGCACGATATCTGTAACATCTTACTAAAATTTCTCTGTATAGGCTGCCCGAACCTTTAGATTTATTGACATATTGGTGATGATCTTTCCGGCAAATCTTACCGGCACCTCCAGTCTGATGGAGGCATCTGCATAATAGGGGCCGCCTCCTGCACCGAGAGCATTATTGTGTATATACACACAAAGATTGCTCAAACAGTACTCCATCTCTCCTCCGTTATTGATTCGAACATATCCCGCCCCGTCCTCTTCCAGTCCGAGTAAAAAACACATTCTGCTGTAAATATCCCCATAATCCACCGAGGGAGAAAACGATTCCCCATCCGGCTCATAGCCTGCGGCATATCCTTCCCTGACACTATGGTAAACCTCGTTATAATTGTCATTAACTGTGGATATGACGGCAGACTCCATTACATCCTTGATACCTGCAGCGGTAATCACAAGGCGCATGTATTCTGCAACTCCAAGGATAATAATCAGCATGCAGATGGTTACGGCCACCACAAGCGGCATCATATTTCCTTTCCGGTCTTTTAATAGGGCGGCAGTCTTTTTTCTTAACTTCCTCATTTCCAGTACACCTCACTCTTTCCGGAGGCTCTTGCCCGGATGGTTATCGGAAACGAACCAAAGTTTCCAAACAACCCTAAGTCCTTTTGTATGGTAACGGTAACCGTTACCTCTTCATTTAATTGCAGATTCCCGGTTCTTGACCACTGCACAGTCGGGTGGATTCCTGTTCTTTCCTCCAAGACTCTCTGACTGTTCGAAGTCTCGCTTCCTACCCTTCCGCTGATCTCAGCCTCTCTTGCCAGTTCATCTGCAAAATTGTCTACCTGCATTTTGGTGATAAAGATGGGGAATAACCTTACGCCAAGTGCAATCACTAACATGACACACAGCACCATGACTGCCACATCAATGTACCCTCTCCTTATCACGCAATATTTTTCTTATCTGTCTCATTTATACCTCCTGCTAGAACAAGGTTCCCATAGACCTGATGATTTCATAGATGATGATGGCGAAGTAGGTTGCCAGAAAACACATCAGCATGGCAAAAGAATACACTCTTATTTTGGTGATCTTGCCTTCGCTTTCAGTCTCTGAAGCTCCGTCTGCTTAAAATCATGGGTTAACATCTGGAAGTACACGGCTCCGTTCTCCTCTTAACACACCGATGAGACCTCTGACCACATCCGATAACTGTGGGGAATTGAGCCTTGCCTCAAAACGGGTTAAAGCTGCCTCATAACTGCTGGAGCGCATATCCGCACACACAATATCCAGTTCTCTGAAGGCTGCCCCGGCATTTTCCTTGTAATGCTCCAGCATGGAAAGCACATCCCTGCTGTTTTTCAGTTCCTGCGTGATAGTAGATACAAAGCGGTATAACTCTTCCTCTATCTGCTCCTTTTTTCTTTCAGCATTTCATCTGCCTTCTGGATTTCCTTGTAATAAATCATGATTCCCAAGAGAATTACAAATAAAGCAGCCAGCGGAAACACATGCAGTGCCGGAATAATGAGCAAAAAAGACACTTGGCTTTTAAATATGCGTATGCAGTATAGACTTCCGGTGTCATGCCAAGCCCGGAGGCTCGAAGCACATTTGCCATCCGGTTTTTCTTGTAATCATTCATACGGATGTACTTCGCAATCTTCACGGCTCCATCCATATAAAAGGCATCCAAGGTCTTGGATAACTGTTTTCCTTCCTTACCTGTATCCATCATTACCCTGCTGGTCTTTAAGGTCGGCAGACGTAATAGTCCTGCAAGAGACCTATAGAAAAGGTAAAAAAACACACAAAATAATATCAGATTCATAATTGTCCCTTTCTACGACCTGTATTCTATCGGTTTTGTCAGTCTGATTACATGGGCTGTGGATACAAAAATAATAATGCCTGCAATGCTGAGCATTATCTGCCCCACTACCGTGTGCATCAACGTATGGTACCAATCCTTATTTAAGAAATATAAAAGTGGAATGTTACCTACAACCAGCACTACCATTGTGATAAACTCTTTCCTCGGCTCCATAACCATATATTCCAGTTCTGCATTCACAATACGCATGTCGGACAGTTTGGCCACAATCGGTGTCAGTGTTGTTTTTAGCGATCTGTCATACAGGCAGGCTTTTAAGGCATCCACCCATTCCTTAAACACATCATCCGCTATCCTTGCACGCAGTTCATCCAAGGCCGCCTCCAAGTCAGGATTAATCAGACGGATTCTTGACACAAAATCCTGAAAGATGTTCTTTACCGGCGGATTTAAATATTCCAGATTCTCTTCCACAGAAGTCAGGATATCCTCACTTCTTAGATATGCGGTGGTAATGATGGACAGTGCTGTTTCCAGTTCTGCCGACACATCCTTTTTGAAATGGGACGCAGTCAGCTTAATGTACCAGAAGGGAAGGAACATAAACCCTACCGCTGCGACGGGTACCAGAAAGAAATTCCCAAGCATGGCTGCCCCAGCGGCACCAACAGCAAACAAAACCAATGATACCGTACATAAACAACGGGAAGGTATTTTCCTGTCGGTAGCCTTTAGGATACTCTGTATCTCTTCCACTTCTCTTCGTAAGAAGGACTTATTTCTTTCTCTGCGTCTGCTCTAAAATCTCCTCTCGGATACCTTTGGGTCCGTCCAACAGCCTCTTAAAAATATTACCGGTAAAATCCGTAAGATTAATGCCTAGCAATAAAAATAAGCCTATGATGATACCCATACAGGCCATTACCTGCATTGTCAGCATACGCTTGCACCTCCTCCCGTAATTTTATTTAGCACTTCCCTAGGCATTCCGTTTTCAAGGAACCTTTTTTTCAGGCTCTCTGAAATACCGCACACCTTTTTATGGGTTCCATTGATGATGAATTTATCTCCTTCCACCCGGTTTTCCGTAATCTCATAACGGAACAGGGAATTAAAATGTCTCTTTCCATCGGGTGTGATTTCACACTCCATGATTTCCATGAGCCTTCTTTTCTTGTTCTCAAGCTGCTTGGTAAATACCACGATGGGGAATGCCTCCGTTACCAAATCCATCAGCACCTCATCATCCATATCGTATTTTCTCTTACACAGGGTTCTCATTCGGCTGTAGGTAGATTCACAACTGTTACTGTGAATGGTGGTAAGCACTGTATGCCCGGTTCTTGCAGACTCCTGTGCGGTGTATGCTTCGAGCTTCTCATCTCTCCCACACAGATAATCTCCGGGTTGAAACGCAGGGCCATATCAAGGAGCATATCCTGATCGATGTTCTGCTTTTCATTTCGCTGAATCTGGTCAGGGTATGGATGACACTGTTGGTTACCTTTCCATCCTTCTCCCTAACAAGAGCCAGCTCCCTGCTTCCGTTCTCAATGGTAAAGATACGCTTGTTATCGGGAATGGTAGTAAGGAGCCACCCTGCCAGAGTTGTTTTGCCGGAGCTGGTGGCACCTGCCACACAGATACTGATTCCATAACGCAGACATTCTGCCAGAAAATCTAACATTTCATCGGTAGCAGTTCCTCCATCCACAAAGTCACTCTTTTTGAGGCTCTGTGGATTTACGATTCGGATGGAAGCTGCAATACCCACATCCTCATCCACAAGAGGAGTCTTTAACACCGCAATACGGATATTTTTACTTAAATGCCCAAGGACTGCCGGGGATGCATTGTCAAGCACCATGCCGGACACATGGAGCATTCTTCGAATCACGTTGATGGCATGCTCCGGTGATTCAAAGTGTTCCTCCATTTTCTCACATCTGCCATCACTGTACTGCACCTCAATATCCTTCCATGAGTTGATGTCGATTTCCTCAATGCCTGTTCCGAAGATGTACTTGGTTAAAAAGGAAAACTCCGCCATCTCCGTATAAAGGTCATTAATCAGTTCTTCCCTTGTCTTTCCCTTTACGGTGATGCGGTAGTCTGCAATGTACTTTGAGATGTATCTCTTAACCTGCTGTTTTACCTCATCGTTTCCGCCTTCCACCATGAGTGTGGAATATTTACTGGAAATATACTCCTGCACTTCTTTTAACACATCGGAGAATGCCCTGCCCTTTTCCTCCGGGGGAAAAAATAAGTTCTGGTTATTTCCCATCATACACCGAACACCTCCTTGCTGATTTTCTCTATCTCTTTTCTAAATGCCCTGCTCTCTTTTAGTCCAAGTTCTGCCAGCATATCTCCCTCCAGATACTGTGTTTCTACTTCCCTGCTGTGGGGAATCTGAAAGGAAACAGAGCCAAGCACCTGTTCCATATGGCTGCTTGCCTCCTGCTGTTTCACATTAGATGCCACCTTAAGTTGCTTGTCCGCATCCCATTTGTTGTCACGAAGCAGCGGCAACTGTGAAGACAGATAACTGATGGATTTTAAGTCGCAGTTTATAAGCCTGAAGCACTGTATCCGCCTCCATCAGTGCCACCGCCGACAACACATCCGAAGCAATGGTGCTTCCGCAGTCAATAATGACAAAAGGAACCACCTCTCTTGCCTGCTCAATCAACTCCGCTGCCTGTGTCTGGTCATAAGGCGGATAAGTGAACACATTCTCCCCTTTTAACATCCCCACCATACTTAAGTAATCATTCTTTCTGTAGAACATACAGTTTTTCTTAATCAGGTTTTCTGTTACATGAGTGGCAGCAAGGATGCTCCCCAGAGACTTTTCTCCTTCCAAGTCCCCGGCTGCACAGATGCAGGGCAGGGGCGGTGTGGTCATGTCCGCAAAAATTAACAGCACATTTTTCTTTTTTCTGGCAAGATAATCTGCCAGCTTTACGGAAACCGTTGTCTTGCCGGAGGATGGACTCCCCCATACAGCAAGCACTCCACCCTGCACATCTGCCTGTTCCTCATCAAATCCTGTATTTCTCGTAAACAGAGAGTTCTGTTTAAAGTTCACGTTCTATTCCTCCCCATCTGTAGTTGTTTCTTCTTCCTCTGTGGTTTCCTGACCGTCTGCATTCATAACAGGCTGACCGTCTTCTTCAGTCGCACCCTCTTCCTGTAATGCTTCCTCTTCTGCTGCTTTGATTTCATCCAGTACCTGATCCTGTGCCTTGATAAATTCCGAAGCTTTGTCTGCATCTCCACGGAACACTAAGGATAAATGGATTTCTCCCTCGGCTTCCAGTCTGGCAAGGAGTTTACTCTGCTCCGGTCTTACCAGAATGGTTACGGTAGACGGCAGTTCCTTTTCGTCTTCCTCTGACATCTGTTCTCCGGTGTTGGCATCATAGCCGGACTTTGCTGTCACAGCGATAACCTCCACATATTTGAGTTCCACAGGGATTATAGTTTCTCCACTGCCAAGGTAGTCCGGTGCAATGACGGACACAATATCCCCACTTTTTAACTTGCCGGACAATCCTTCTGCAAAGGTATTGATGGTAATGGACATGGCCTGTTTTTCCCCATTTAAACTGTAAAGGTATTTATTCTCAGCGGCAGGTTCATCGGAAATCTTATCTGTAAGAATATAATCCCCGGCATACACAGTAGTGGTCAGATATTTTCCCTCCACATCTGCAATATTTCTTATCACATTTTCCGGCAGGTTATGATTTCCTACCTCTACCTCGTCCAACATACTTCTTGTAATCTCTTCGCCCTCATTTACCTGCCTATTGAAACGGACAATAGTGACCTTCTTGGATAAGCCTGCATTGACAAGTGGTGTAATGGCAAAGCAGATAATCAGGGACACTGCAATACAGAAAATCCCCAGCACGGTTCTGTTCTTAAATAATTTCATTCTGCACTTCCTCCTAATAATTTTTTCTTACTTTTGTATATTTCTTACGGCTCTTAAACGCTGCCACCACTCCTGCAATGGTTGCCAGCATGCCAACTACTACTAATTTCTTTTTCACATTTAACCTCCAATCCGGACGCTCATTAACATTCCAAGCAGTAAGAAAGGAACAAGCGGATATGCCTGTTCCTTCCCTACTCCACAATTTATTTTTTTACATTTCCTTATGCACTGTCCTGCCCAATGAAACAGAAGCAGAAACATAAGTGCCATAAGTAAACCTGAAAGGGTTCTTTCAAACCCAAGCACCAATCCGCAAGCACCTGTCAGCTTGATATCTCCGCCTCCAATACCTCCTACAGTGATTCCTGCAATGAGCAGCGGTAATGCCACAAGAAGTCCTGTCAGATAAACAGGCTCCGGTGGAAGCAGGCTTACCCCGGCGATAAGTAGCGGCATCCAGTCCGGAATCATCCGCTTTCGGATATCAGAGACTGCTGCCAAAGACAGAACGAGAAAAAATAGGGTAAGCCTTATCATCCCTTCCACCTGCTACATTCCCATGCTCATGCCGGCGGATTCTTCCTGCTCCATGCCCTCTTCCGGCTCATCCTGATCAAGCACCGGTGTGAGAACACTCTCCTGATAAGATGTTTCTACTGCCATGTCAAACTGCTGTTTCATGGACTTATCTGCAAAATACACGGAATCCTTATACTGCTCTGTGTGGGGCATCTTGGTTCGGGGCATTGTCACGGTAAGACCATAGTCATCCTGCTTAATCTTCACATTGCGGATCGTCATAATGCCTGCCACATTTACATCTGCATTGGCAAGCACACCTCTCTCCGGGTTATGCTCTGTGATGGTCACCTTAAAAGGTACCTGCTGTTCCATGTTCTCTATGTTATTATTCTGTGTAGCTGCATTTCTGGGCATACTCTCTTCCTCCTTCTTTCTCTGGTATTAACCGGCATAATTGAACATTTCCTGAATTCTTCTGGTAAGGGTAGGCATTACTACATCTCCGAAGAGGGCATACAAACCGGCAAGCAAAAGGGCACCAATTACCACCGCAATCAAAATCTTAACTGCGGTATCCACATAGTTTTCTCCCTTCTTATCCTTCAACAGCATTGCCGCCTTTGCCACGGTTACCTTCATGTTTCCTACTACCTTGTTCATCATCTTTCTCATTGATTTTTCCTCCATGTAATTTCATTTTATTTTTGTTATTTGGGTTTCTTACATACCGGTCATGTCCATTGCCTGACCTTCCGGTGCCCGCTGCATTTCATGATGCTTTGCCATACTGTTCTGGCTCTGGGTAAGCGCCTGTTCATAGGCACCAAGGACTGCATCATTTAACTGCTTTCTGCATTCCGGTGTAATAGGGAAACAGATATCTTTATACTCATTCCCTACCTTGTAGCTGGGCATGGATACAAATAATCCATTGCTGCCCTCAATAATCTTGACTCCCCTGATGGCAAAGGCACCGTTAATGTTTACACTTGCGGTACCCTTTATGGACTCATTTGGTTTGATGGAGTGGATGCGTACATCAAAATCAAGCGGCTTCGTCTGCACTGCCTGTTCAGTCTGTGCATCGCCCTGGGTATTCTGCTGATTGTTTTTTGTTCCTTTTCCTGCCATGTTCTTCCCTTCCGCCTTACGGCTATTCCAATTTAAATGTTATTTCTGCAAAGCCTTTCGGCTCCACATAAAAATAGCGGCTTGCCATCTCGTCCGAAAACTCCACCACATCGGATATGGATAATGCATGTCCTTCAAAATCCCTTGGCACCCTTCTGCCAAACTTCTCCCAGACATCTTCCAGACTGAAGGTATCCACCTCTCCCTCGTAAACAAGCGCATACTCCTTTGCTGTGGTTTTCAAAGCCTCTCTTTTCCCTTTCTGCCAGACTGATAAACCGCATCATAAACGGACTGTCCTGTTCAAGCTGATAGATTCTTATCCTCCTTCCTTTGGATGCTTCCACTGTCATTTCCATCCCACCACCCTCTGACAGACGGTCATAGACTCCTGACCTTATTTCCACTGCCAGCTTTTCTTTCTCAGACAGGAAATCTATGATTTCTTCTTTATCAAAAATGGAATCCAGCACTACTTTCCCCTCTGACAGATAACCTGCCGGATTTCCATAGTAGATAAGGATTCCATCACGAAAATATATGTTTTTCATACTGCTTCTCCATTCACATCCCTCGAAGATACGGTATCAACTGATTGTTCAGAAACTCATTGTCCTCACAATACAGGAATAATTTTGACATTCCAATTAAAAATGGTTTCCCATCTAACGTGTGGATGGTGATAATACTCCCTTCCTTGCAGTTTTTGATAAAATCTGCAATGGCAATCAGATTTCCATCCATCACTGTTTCACTGACCTTGTCATCCTGAATTTCAAAGGCCTTGTATTTACTTTTTAGCAATCCGCTCCTCCCTCCTGCTGTGCAAGTTTCAAAATCCTCGCGGCAAGTGCCACCTGCTTTTCATGGCTCATGGTCTTTACGGCTGCATGGACATAAGCCTCCACAGCTTCTGCATCCTGCTTTCCTACCTCTAAAATGTCTACCTTGGATATAACAATCTTCCCAGTGTTTATGGAAACCTTTAAGATATCCCCTTTCTCTATCTCCGCTTTCTGTCGCATTTCCAAAGGTATCAGTACCCTGCCCTTTTCATCCAGCAATTTATACACCGGCTTTTTCATTTCGATAACTTCGCTCCTTCCTTTGCATCGGAAAGAATTTATTTCTTTCCGTTTTCCTCCTCGGTCATTCGCAAAACAATGTTTACTTTTTCTCTGGGGATGCCAAGATCTGCACAGATATCCAGAAGTTCTTTGGGTACATCCTCTGACTCTACATCCTCCGTAGGCAGAATCACAATCTTTCTATCCAAGCAGACAATATCCAAGTCTGCATCCAAGGGGTGTGCATCTGCAAGCAACTGTGGCGGCAGTTTCAACTCCGTTTCCCCACTCTGCAGCTCCTCCAACGGATCTTCCTCTGCTCTCTTTAACATAAATTCCCTTGATTCATTCCGGTAATCCTTCTCGCCTGCGGCAAGATAAATCAGATTTACCTCTTCCCCGGTACGGATACCTGTCTGTGCAAGCAGTACAATGGGAATTTCAATACAGCCTTTTCATTCAGCACTCCCGTTATCTCCACTAACTGAACCATCTTCGTCCTCCTTCCTGCTACTGCCATGCCACACAGAATCCTTCTGCTCGTCAAACATTTCAAACAGATCCATCTGCATCGGCAGGCTCTTTCTTCTTTCTTCCATGTCATAGTTGGCAATCAGCACCTCCGGAAACTCACTTCCGTTGTCATAGCGCTGTGCCAGATTGTTGATTCGTGTCACCGCTTCAATCTGAAAGTCCTGATACAATTCCCTGATGTACTCGCAGTCATTGTAGGAAACCATGAATTTCCCCTCGATGCCTGCCAGTGTATCCCTAAGCCTTACATGATCTTCTTTGCGGAACACCACTTCATAATGCCCTTCGGTTTCAAAATACGGCGGATCGCAATAAAAAAAGGCATTCGGTCTGTCATACTGACGGATGAGTGCCTCAAAATCTTTATTTTCAATCACAGTATCTTTTAACCTCCGGTTTGCCTCCCAGAGAATAGTAAAGGTCTTCCTTATGTCAAATGGCTGGCACCCGTATGAAGTACAGCCACTTCCATAACTGTAGCGGATAATCTTATAAAAGGCCGCCGCCCTTTTCACATCCCCGACCACTGCTCGTTCCTTTAGAATGTCACAAATTTCCGCAGCCTCTGGCTCTTTTAGAAAATGCGTTGCTATCTCCAGTTCCTCTGCCAGATGCTCACTTTTGAATTCTTCCATCGTAAGGAATTTTCGAAGTGTCACAAACTCATCCCTGGAATTCAGTGGCAGGAAAGACAGTTCCCGAAGCAGAGCCATCGGTCTTTCCTTGACACAATAAAAGAGGTTTGCAAGATTCGAATTGAAATCATTGTAAACCTCCATACATTTATCCGGTGGCTTTCCAAACAGAACCCATCCGCCTCCGCCAAATACTTCTATGTAGCGGTCATAGTGCTTGGGCATGCGTGTAAATCAAGTCACGGAGTGCCTTCTTACCACCTACCCAACTAATAATGCTATTCAATTATGTTCTCCTCTCCTTTATTTTGGTCCCTCCATCTGCTGTACTTCCCTGCAACCAGCGACTCATCCACCAGCCTTCTGATATTGGCAACTGTCTCTGGCATATCTGTAAAGTTCACATGATGGTCACGTTCCACAAGGGGTGTGTACCAATAATCGTAGGGAATATAGTATTCTCTGATGGCACGCTTCTGCTCCTCTGTAAGCTCGGCATTCCCCTGCACCAATGGTCCTCCGGTGTAAGGGAATGTAGTCCCCAATGTTCTCCGGAAGATTCCAAGTCCAGCGTTACCAAGGCAAGTGCTTTTATGCCGGACTCCGTTCCTTTTACCACCGCAGGCATCATGACCATTCCGTATTTTTCATCCACATACCCTTCTCCATACACTTCCTCGAATGCCTGATGCATGGCAAGGAGTGTCTCGGCAGCATAGGATGTGTTCTCCGTATTGCAGGACATATTTAAGAGCAGGAAGTCTGTCTTGTCCAAGATTTCATTTACCTTGTCAATAAACGCCTGCTCTTTCTTTTCTGAAATATCGTCCTGCTGTGTAATGATATCAAAACGGTCAACCTCAATATTTAATGCAAGACAGCTTCCATTCTCCCATTTCATATGGATTTTCCCGATGTCATCCACATGGTCAACAACTCCTCTGCTTCCCGGCGGTACTGACTGTTCCCCTTCCATGCTGTACAGACGAATGGGTGTACCTTTCGGATACATTTCTTTAATCCGTGCTATCTCTTCTCTTTTTAACATGATTCTCCTTCCTCAATCTCTTTGATTCTTTTCTTCAGCCGGATACCATCTTTGACCCCCTGCAAGTATAACTGCTCCTGCTTGATACAGCTAATGTCAAGAATGCAGCCTGTCAGTTCACTAATCAGCTTATACTCTTCTGAACCCAGTCCGCCAAATCTTTCCCTTATCTGATTCCACAGTCCAATTTCTTTCTGGGCAAGTTCCTTGACATCTTCCCTCTGTAAAATATCATGCCGGTAACTCTCAATCAGTTCCTGAAAAAACTGATAAAAAATATCTTCTCTCATATCCATAGGTCTGCTCCCTTCTTTTTGTTAGGACACACAATACTACAGACTCTGAAATATATCCAGCACAATATTATTTAGCAGGACATGTCCATTCCCTGCACCTGACTTCCCATCAGTTCTTCCTCCGTCATGACACTCCAGAAGTTTCCGTTGTTCCAGAAGCTGACATAGATTTCTCCGTCCTCCACATCAATGGGACGCTGTTCAAAGCCTTCGCCCCAGCCATCGCTCATCTGTCCGGTCCAGTATTCCTTTAACACTTCGATGTCATTCTCGGTCAGCGGTTCACTGATTTTACACTCCAGCACACCATATAACTCCCCGTCCACAATTTCGACCTTCGGCTGAGCCGACATTACCTTTCGGCTACCGCCGGACTCCGGTCAAAGTAATGCATGAGTCCTCTTGGTTCTTCCCCTACACAGTATTCCTTTTCAATGGTTTCCGCGATTTCCTCTGCATATGGTGTCAGGTCACTGCGGTATAACTTCCCCTGTTCGAATCCTTCCTCATATAAACCTGCTGTCAGCGGACTGTAAAGCTGGAAAGTTTCATAGCAGCTCTCATCAATCTCCAGCGGATCAGCAAACTCTCCATTGTACTGCTGGTACTCTGACAGTTCTCTAGTGGCTCCCACAAAACCATCCTCCACATAACCGCTTGTTACAAGTGTCCCCTGTCTCTTGTCCGCTGCAAGGAAGCATAATTGATGTGAGGGAGCAACAACTCATCCACATCAAATAACCGGACTCCTCCACCATGTACTTTCCATACTCTTCATCGTTGTGTACGAAAGGATTTACTTCAAATTCCCCAAGCAGTTTTGCAAGGCTTGTCACCTCAGTAGGACTGCTAAACCCGGTAAATTCCACCACCATGGCAAGCTGCTTCATCTGCACTTCATCAAAATGCCTTACCGCCTGACACGTTTCATTAAATAATGTCAGTGCCTCCACACAATCAATGTTCTCCGGCATTGGCACCAGAATATCCGGCAGGCGCAGGTTATGTATATCTGTAACCTCCAGCTCCCAGAAATCCATGATCTGCAATCGTTCCTTTACCTTGTTCATAGAACAGATATCGGTAGGCAGATACAGATATTCGGTGTCCCCTGCCTGATTCTGTACCTCGATTGCTGCCACGATTTCATCGGATGCAAAGTATTCCGGGAATGTTTTTCCGTTATATACCTCCTGCATTTCAAAGCCATGCTCCACGAAAACTCCATAGGGCAGGACTTCCACCCTGCTTTCCTTGAACGTCTTTTCCGCAAACTTTATAAAGTTTGTCTGCTGCTTTTCCTCTTCTGGTATGGCTATGAATTCATCCAGATAGAGACGCTTTCCTACCTGCTCTACATCAGAAAATCTGTAATCAGCGAAAGTCCCTTCATGCTGAAGGTCAGATTGATCAAATCCTGCATCGTTCCCACACCGTAGTCAGTGACATAGGAATACAATACTTTGCGCTCATACTCCGTGAAACAATCCAAACGTTTGGCGAAAATTGACCTCATCCATTTTCACGGTCTGCCCCTCGAATTTACAAAGAGGATTATCCTTCTCTGATGCTTCCACCAGCCTGCACACAGGTACGATTTCTTCAATACCGATTCTTTTCATCTGGAAATTTAATTCCGCATCCGACAATGGCAGTTCTATACTTTTTCGGCCACCACTCAGCACCTTAATCCGCATTCCACACCTCCTGCTTTACAATTTCCACTCCGCACTTCTCGATCACAAAAGCATTTACGATAAGCCTGAGTATCTCATCGGGTATCAGTTCCCGATCTGTCAGTTCCGATAATCGGATATGCTTTGTTCCGCTATAAACATCCTTTGCCGCATGAAACAGAATATACTGCTCCAGTGTCACGCCTCCAAGCCTTACCCTGTCAAAGTAAATCCCGGTATCCAGAACATTTTTGCGGACCTTCTCCCATAAAATCTCATCGGCAGACAGTAAAAATACGGCGGCAGCATATCCCGGTGCATACTGCAATGTCTTTGTCCTCTTTCCCATCAGCAGGGAATAGAAATCATTTCTGTGCTTTGGATTACGGAATATCAGTTCCTTATCCACTTCACAAAAAATTTCATCCACCCTTTTCTTCAGATGCTCCATCTGCATTCTGCTGATCACGCAGTCCACGATTTCAGAATAATTTCCCCTGCTCCTCCAGTCCACATCCATCACACAGATACCATATCCTCTTGGTCTGTACCCCGGTGGCTGCTGCATCTGCCTTTCTAGCACCCGAAGTCCCGGACTCACACAAAATAATTTTGACATTTCCACCTCCAAAAAAATAAGGCGGCACCTATTTCATTTCTAAAATAAGTACCGCCTTGCATTCATCCCTGCCCATATTCATTTTTAGTCTCTCTTACCACTCCCTCCTTTTCATTTTTCTTCAAATCACTCCCAAAACCACTTTTTCAGCCCTATGCATCTATAAAATTGTGCAAATGAATCGGGCAAAAACTAGCCAATTTTCGGTCTAATTTTTGCCCTCAAACCACAACATCTTGTGGTCAAACCCTACTATTTCTTCTCTTTTCCACAATACTGCATCATTATCACGCACTCAACATGCACCGTCGAAGGAAACATATCGACACAACAGATCTTTTTCACTTCATAACCTCTCGCCTGTAAAACTTCCAGATCTCTCGCCAGACTGGTCGGCTTGCAGGAAATATAAACCATCTGAGGCACATTGTAACGAATGATTTTTTCCAAAGCTTTTGGATTGATTCCGTCCCTTGGCGGATCAAGTACAATATAATCCGGCTTTTCTTCAATGCTGTCAATGACTTTGAGTACATCCCCTGCGATAAACTCGCAGTTATGTAAACCATTTAACTGTGCATTCTCTTTGGCAGCTTCCACCGCTTCCTCAATGATCTCCACACCGATCACTTTTTTGGCTACCGGAGAAAGCATCTGTGCGATCGTTCCAGTTCCGGAATACAGATCAAATACAATTTTACCATGTTCCGCAATATCTGCGTCTGTTCCGCTTGGAAGTGCATCTCCGATAAACTCTCTGGCAGTCTGATATAGCACCTCTGCACCCAGGGAATTTGTCTGGAAAAAAAGAAAATGGTGTGATCTTAAAGCGAAGCCCTAACAATTCCTCGTAAAAGAAATCCTGTCCATATAAAACATCCGTGCCTTCATTCGTCACGGTATCTGCCACATTGTCATTTCTCGTATGCAGAATACCTGTCATGATACCTTTGTAATCTGCTGTAAGAAGAGCAGCTTTCCAGCCCTCTAATAATTCCTCTTCCGTTCCTGCAAATGCGTTTTCCTGTGTATTGTTCAACGTACTTTCAACTTCATCCATCTGTGCTCCGGCAATTCCCGGAAAATCCGTCTGCGTTGTAGTCACCAGATCTACTAATATTTCCCCTGTTTTGACTGCCTTACGGACAAGCAGATGTCTTAAATATCCGGTGTGACGCAGTTTATGGTAATAGGTGATATTTTTGTTCACGAAAATAAGCAAGTGTGACAGACAGGATCTTTCTGAAATCCTCATCCACGATCTGGCAGTTTTCCACCGTCACAATATCATAAAAGCTTCCACGCTTATGCATTCCAAGTGCTAACGGTCCATCCTTAAATTCATCCCCAAAGGAAAATTCCATTTTATTGCGGTATGCAGTCTGCCTTGGACTTTCCTTGATTCCCAGAAACTGGTAATCCCGGTTTTCCTGATCGATCACATCATCCATTAATTTTTTTACCTGTTCTGCTTTCATCTCAAGCTGCCTGTCGTATGGAAGTGTCTGGTAAGTACATCCTCCACATTCCCCGGCATGGACACATCCTGTTTTGTCCCCTTCCAGCGGTGACTTTTCCAATACCTCTAAAAGTCTGCCCTCTGCCTTTCCTTTGCGGATTTTATTGATGGAAGCAGACACTTTCTGTCCCGGTATCGTATTTTTTACAATAACCTGTCTGCCATCCTCTGTTCTGATAATTCCCTTATTTGGAAAGTCTACGCGCTCGATCACGCCTTCTATGATTTGTCCTTTTTTCATAAATTCCTCGCATTTTTATTTCATCAACTATAAAATAGTCCATGATTCCATTGACATTTTATTAACTTCACAGTTTTCTATTTCTTTTATCTGTTACACAAGAAAAAAGGGCTGCATCCGCAGCCCTCCAGATTATTTTTATTCTTCTTCTTTTTTCTCTGCTGGTTTTGCCGGCTCTTCTTCGTCCTCTTCATCTTCGAAGAAATCGTCATCATAATCATCTTCAAAATCGTCTTCAAAATCTTCCAGATAATCTGGTGTAAAGAAACGATATACGCCATATACTGCTGCTGCAACTGCTGCAATAATACCGATAATTGCAAAAATCCATACAACCTTTGATGTTTTCTTTTCTTCTGCTTCTTTTTTGTTTAATAATTCATTCAACTTTGTCATATTGATCAGCTCCTCTTTCTTATTGAGTAAGTCGTTTAACTTTGTCGTATTGATGAAATCTTCCACCTTGTTCATAGTGTTCCGCTCCTTCTCTAATTTATACTTTTTAGGATATGCAAAACCTAAACGCAATACACACCAGAAAAATCTACGTGCACCGCTCATTGCTTACGCTCATTATATCATATCCTTTACTTTTCGAATATAAAAAATTTACATTTTTCAAAAATTTTATATATTTTTTAGAGTTTCGGATACACAAACGTCCCTGCTTACAAATAGAATCAGATACGCTTTAATTTTGCAAAAGAGGCAAACATTTTTTTCACACCATATCCTTCGAAATCCACGGTCACCTCGTAATCTCTTCCGCCATCCATGATGTTTTTCACAACTCCTTTGCCAAACTTGATATGCGATACGGCGTCCCCGATGCCATAGTCAAGCTCTGACTTTACAACACCCTTTGTGACAAGTGCCTTTGCCTGCATGCTCTGTCCGGAAGGCTGCTGGCGCAGTGTTGTTCTTTTCGGTCTTGCTGTTGTCTGGTTCTGTAAAAGATGGGAAACTGCTCTCTTTTCCAAAAGAAGATTCTCTTGCAGATGCCGGCTTTCTCAGTTCACTGTCCAACAGTTCAGACGGAATCTCCCGAACAAACCGCGATACTTTATTATATTGCGTTTCGCCACGGATCATACGTTGTCTTGCACAGGTAATTGTAAGTTCTTCTTTGGCTCTCGTGATCCCCACATAAGCCAAGCGTCGCTCCTCTTCGAGATCCTCAGAAGAACTGTCCGAAGTGATGGACATATAACTTGGGAACAATCCATCCTCCATTCCGGCAAGGTAAACTTTCGGGAACTCCAGACCTTTTGCACTATGTAATGTCATTAAAACAACATAATCACTGCCCTCATCGAGACTGTCGATGTCTGCAACCAGTGCCACTTCCTCTAAAAAGCCGCTGAGTGTCGGATGTTCCTCGCCTTCCTCGTAAGCAACCACTTTACTGATCAGCTCATCGATATTTTCAATACGCGCCTTTGCCTCCTCGGTATCTTCCGCTTCCAATTCTTTCACATACCCGGTTTCGTCTATAATCTCCTGCAAAGTTCAGAAACGCTGATAATCTCTACTTTACTGCGCATCACCTGAATAAAATTCACAAATGGCTTGATCTTTGCAGCACTCTTGCCGAGTGTCGGAATATCGTCTGCCATTTTCAATGCATTATAAAACTGATATCTGCCGCAGCCGCATAATCTGCCACACGATTTAAGGTTGTTGCACCGATTCCACGTTTTGGCACGTTGATGATCCTGCGGACAGCAAGATCATCTCTTGCATTATCGATCGTTTTAAATAGGCAAGCAGGTCTTTGATCTCTTTTCTTGCATAGAAGTTCACGCCGCCGACAATCTTATATGGAATATTGGATACGATAAATTTTTCCTCAAAAGACGGGACTGTGCGTTTGTGCGGTAGAGAACAGCGCAGTCACCGTAATGATATCTGCCGTCCTTCACACAGGCATTGATGTCCTTTGCGACATACTCTGCCTCTTCATAGCCTGTCTCAAACTGCTTGAAACCGATCTTTTCCCCTCCTCATTGTCTGTCCAGAGTGTCTTTCTTTTCGTCCCATATTGTTGGAGATCACTCCGTTTGCAGCATTTAAAATATTCTGTGTAGAACGGTAATTCTGTTCCAGTTTTATCGTCACTGCCTCCGGAAAATGTTTTTCAAAGTTCAGGATATTATAAATATTCGCACCGCGGAACTTATAGATAGACTGGTCATCATCACCAACGACACACAGGTTCTTATACTTTCTGGCAAGAATACTGATCAGTTCAAACTGTGCCGTATTCGTATCCTGATACTCGTCCACCATAATATAGCGGAAGCGTTCCTGATAGTAGTCTAACACCTGATCATCCGTTTTAAACAATTCAACCGTCTTTACGATCAGATCGTCAAAATCAAGTGCATTATTCCGCCGCAGTGCATCCTGATACTCTCTGTAGATCTCAGCCTGTTTCCGTTTCGCAAAATCCCCGGAAGCAGCCGCACGGAGAGAAAATTCCTGTGGATCTACCAGTTCATCTTTTGCTTTGGAAATCGCAGCAAGCAGACTTCGCTCTTTGTAAATCTTAGTATCCACATTCAGACGCTTACAGATATCCTTCATCAGTGTCTTCTGATCATCGGAATCATAGATTGTAAAATTAGTGTCAAACCCGATGCGGTCAATATGACGTCTTAAAATGCGCACACAGGTAGAATGGAACGTTGATACCCAGATGCTCTCAGAGCCATATCCCACAAGCTGGTCGATCCTCTCACGCATCTCACCTGCCGCTTTATTCGTAAAGGTGATCGCCATAATATTGTATGGATTCACGCCCTTTTCTTCGATCAGATAAGCGGTTCGATGTGTCAGAACCCTCGTTTTTCCGGAACCTGCACCCGCCAAGATCAGAACCGGTCCCTCCGTGTGAAATACCGCTTCTCTCTGCTGTTCGTTCAATGTATCATAAATACTCATAGAAATCTCCATTTCCGTTGTTGTTTGTAATATTCAATCCCTTTTTTATTACAATATCATATTCCCATCTATTGTAACACATTATCCCTGCTTATGAACAGTAAAATCGAACATATTTTCTTTTTTTAACAATAAAAAATAACCGTCCAGCTCCTGAGAAAAGTTGACGGTTATTTTAACATTGATTTTTCGCCGGAGTAGATAGCTCACACCTATCTATCGGCTTTCCTGTTAAGGGCATTATATGACAAACATATATTTTTGTCAAATACACCCGTCTCTTTTTTTACCTTTGCGTCAGAAAATAATCTACGACCGTCCACATTCAAATTCATACAATTAAATTCAATTGTATCTTGTCATCTAGTTTTCAATACTATATAATCTGATGTAGAGAATACGATTGAACCAGTAAGAGTAAAAGCAGGTAAAAAAATGAATACAAAACAATTTTAAGTGATATATTAGATGAATTTAACAAAATCGACTATGTAAAACCGGAAGATATCCCGAATATTGATCTTTACATGGATCAGGTGACAACATTTATGGATTCCCAGCTTGCCACATCCAAGCGGCATGAGGACGATAAGATTCTGACTAAGACCATGATCAACAATTATGCAAAAACGATCTTCTTCCTCCACCGGAAAAGAAAAATATTCCAAAGAACATGTGCTGACTTTGATCTTTATCTACTATTTTAAAAGTATCTTAAGCATCAGTGACATCCAGAGTATCTTAAATCCGATCACGGACAGATATTTTGGAAAAGGCAGCTCCGAAATGAGTCTTGAGGATATCTATAAGGAAGTGTTCGGTCTGGAGCATCAGGAAACCTTAAATATCATGAAAGACCTTGCAAAGAAGTTTAACACCTCCATGAAAACTTTTGAGGGAATGGAAGGTGAGGATGCAGAGCTTTTACGGACATTCAGTTTTATCTGCATGTTAAGCTATGATGTCTACCTGAAAAAAACAATTATCGAGCGCATTGTCGATCAGATGCTGCACGAAGAAAAAGATCCTTCCAAAAAAGAAAAATAAAACCCGGTGCTGAATGGAACACTGTCTATACCAGACATGATCCGTGCAGCTCCGGGTTTTTCTTTTTTTCCGGGTTTTTCTATTCTGTTTTACGCTTCGTTTGTCTCTGATGCAGCCATTCTGGCAAATACCATGTCATATCCGTCATTTCCATAATTTAAAGAACGGTTTACACGGCTGATGGTCGCTGTGGAAGCACCTGTTTTCTCTGCAATATCAAGATATGTTTTCTGGTCGCGCAGCATCTTGGCAACCTCAAATCGCTGTGATAAGGAAAGCAGTTCATTCACAGTGCAGACATCTTCAAAAAAAGTATAACATTCTTCTCTGTTTTCCAGGCTTAAAATCGCATCAAAAAGATGGTCTACTGCCTCGGTCCTTAGTTTCTTGCTCATTTTACCTTCTCCTTCTCATAAATCAAAATGATATCATCTTTTACTATAATCAGAAACTTCCAATCTACGCACATTTTATCATAGTAAAGTTTTAAAGTAAATATCTGTTTTACACACTAAAGTGTTACAGATGCAAATTCTATAATAGTCGAATCCAGTCGAAAAAGCAACACTTATTTTCATATTAACTATAACTTTAATTTATACCTGACGGCATCCTGTTATTCTCCCAGAAAAACAGCCAGAAAAGCGGTCAGACGCTCCATCTCCTGCTGGGTTCCGATGCTGATACGCAGATAATTGCTAATTCTCGGCTTGGAAAAATAGCGCACGAAAATGTTATGCTCCCGGAGTGCTTCAAATATTTCTTTTGCAGGAACTCTTTCATGTGTTGCAAAAATAAAGTTGCTCATGGAATCCCCAAAAGAAAATCCAAGTTTTTTCAGTTCGCACTTCGTCCATTCCCTTGTAGCGATGACTTTTCGCACAGGTTTCCTCAAAATACTCCCTGTCCCTGATTGCCTGCACACCAAGTACAAGCGCTGTCTGATTGAGCGTGTAGGAATTGAAAGAATATTTCACATCATTGATATACCGGATCAGCTTTTCATTTCCCATCGCAAAGCCAAGCCGCATACCTGCCAGGGAATGCGATTTTGAAAAGGTCTGTACCACGAGAAGATTGTCATATTTTTCGATCAAAGGCAGCGCAGACTCCCCGCCAAAATCAATGTATGCCTCATCCACAACTACGATCACATCGCGGTTGTGTGCAATGATATCCTCAATCTCTGAGAGCGGCATGAGGATTCCGGTCGGTGCATTCGGATTTGGGAACACCACGCCGCCGTTTTCCCCATAATAGTCCTCTTTTCTTATCTGAAAATCATCATCTAACGCTTTTGTCTCAAATGGGATCCGAAGCATATCTGCCCACACATCATAAAAAGAATAGGTGATATCCGGAAACAGGATCGGCTTTTTGCTGTTAAAAAACGTCATAAATATCATGGCAAGCACATCATCAGAACCGACACCGGTAAATACCTGACTGCTCCTGATCCCGTAATAATCTGCGATCGCATCGACCAACACTTTGCAGGTCGGTTCCGGATAAAGCCGCAGCTTATCTGTATCAAAGTTCTTCAGAGCCTCTACCACTCCCGGTGCGGGCGGATATGGATTTTCGTTGGTATTCAATTTGATCATGTCCGGCTGGTTTGGCTGTTCTCCCGGAACATACGGTTCCACTGTTCTTACATATTCTTCCCAGTTACTCATAAATTTTACTCTCTCCACTTCTCTCGATTTTCCTGATATATTTCACAAATTCATTACAATCTGCTCATTTCATTCTGTATACAATCCGTAATCTTCTGCCAGTTTTTCAAACGCAGTCAGGGCATTTTTCACCGTCTCATGGGAAACACAGTAAGCAAGACGGACATAGCCTGCACATCCGAATGCGCTGCCCTTTACCATGATGATGTTGTATTTTTTACCTGCTTCAACAAATTTTTCTTCGTCTGCTTCCGGAGATTTTACCCACATATAAAAAGCGCCTTCCGGTTTGATGCAGTGAAAACCTAGTTTTTGCAGTCCTTCGTATAACATCTTTCTGTTTTCATCATAAAATGCCAGATTGGTTTTCTCATCCAGACATTTTGCAACTGCTTTCTGAAGCAGGGATGGCGCATTCACAAAACCGAGGGTACGGTTAGAAACAACAATGCCGTCAATGACCTGATCTGCGTTCTCCACCTCATCCGGAACGATCACATATCCGATACGTTCACCCGGAAGGGAAAGGAGATTTGCTGAAGGAATAACCTACAATTGTATTCCTATAGTATTTCGTCAGGAAATCCTCCTGATTTCCATCGTAGACAAGTTCACGGTAAGGCTCATCGGAAATCAGATAAATTTCGTGACCAATCTCTTTTTCCTTCTTTTCCAGAATCCCAGCCATCTTTCTTCATGGTTTCTTCATGATAGATCACACCTGTCGGATTGTTTGGTGTGTTCACGATCACTGCCTTGGTCTTTTCATTGATCGCTTTTTCAAATGCCATCAGATCTGGCTGGAATGTTTCAAAATCCGGTGCCACTTCCACGACTTCCGCATCAAAATTGGCTGCATAACTCTTGTACTCTCCGAAATATGGGGCAAACACGATCACCTCGTCACCCGGATCTAAGATTGTTTTAAAAATAATGTTCAATCCTCCCGCTGCTCCCACTGTCATCACAATATTATGGGAAGTAAATGCAGTTCCAAAACGCTTGTTTAAGTTCTCTGCAACCGCCTGACGGACATCCGGGTAACCGGCGTTGTCCATATATCCATGTAAAACCAGCGGATCGGTCTCATCCACCAGTTGCTTAATTGCCTCGTTCAATGCTGCCGGAGCCGGTGTTGCAGGATTCCCCAATGAAAAATCATACACGTTCTCTCTTCCCACCCTGGCGGCAAGTTCATTTCCCTCTACAAACATTGCACGGATTGCAGAACTTCCCTGCAATGCCTTCTGTATTTTCTGTGAAATCATATTCTCTTCCTCACTATTTTCTTACTCTCGAGTCATTTTTCTGCGGTCTGCACCGTAAATGTGCAGATCCACGGAACAATTATTACTTTACAACAATACTGTATGAAAGTAAATAGATAAAAAAAGAAAACTGCCACAGGACATTTTCCTTACGGATACTGCCCCGGACAGTTTTTGTTTATTAAAAATACTCCCCTGTATTTTTATGCATTGACGGTATCTACAAACTTCTGGAACGCTTTTCTGCCTTCCTCTGTGCATTTGTAAACACCTGCGTCCAATAAAACTTCTTTGAACACAAGACCGATTTCTGTCTGAATGATCTCATGTAATTTTTCCGGTGTAATCTCACCTTCCAGACCACTTCCTGCTGTAAATCCATACTTCGGCAGAAATTCCTCCACCCAGTCTGCATGTTTTGCAAGAACTTCATCCTCACGGATTTCTGCGCCGTCTAAGATTGCCTGTTCTAATGCTGCCATCTCATCTTTTAATCTGGCTGGAAGCACTGCAAGTCCCATAACCTCGATCAGACCAATGTTTTCTTTTTTGATGTGATGAAGTTTTGCATGTGGATGGTAAACACCCAGCGGATGCTCCTCCGTCGTGATATTGTTGCGGAGTACAAGATCTAACTCATAATCATTGCCGCGTTTTCTTGCGATAGGAGTGATCGTGTTGTGTGGTTCGCCCTCTGTCTCTGCAAAAATAAATGCATCTTCATCCGTATAACCTCTCCATGCAAGTAAAATCTTATCTGCGAGCTCGATCAGGCGCTCTTTTTGTGGTGCGCTGATACGGATCACGGACATTGGCCATTTTACGATTCCGGCTTTCACATCCTCAAATCCCTTGAAGACCAGCTCTTTTTCGACCGGTGCTTTTGCCATGGCAAACTCATAATGTCCACCCTGAAAATGATCGTGGCTCAAAATAGATCCACCAACGATCGGAAGGTCAGCATTCGATCCGACAAAGTAATGTGGGAACTGCTCTACAAAATCCAACAGTTTTCCAAAGGTTGCTTTCTCGATTTTCATCGGTGTATGCTCTGCGTTAAAAACGATGCAGTGCTCATTGTAGTAAACATATGGAGAATACTGGAAAGAACCAGTCACTGTGATTGATCGTTACCGGAATAATCCTGTGGTTCTGTCTTGCCGGATGGTTCACACGTCCTGCATATCCCTCATTTCTTTGCAGAGAAGGCATTTCGGATAACCGCTCTGTTTTGCAAGCTTGGCTGCCGCAATCGCCTTTGGATCTTTTCCGGTTTGGAGATTGATGGTGATATCCAATGTTCCAAACTCGGTATCTGCAGTCCATTTCTGGTCTTTTGATACGGTATCTACGAATGTAGTTTGTATCTCTGCTTAATTTGTAAAATAATCGGTTGCTTCCTTTGGACTGATCTGATAGAGTGCCTGGAATTTTTTGATCACTTCGCTTGGTCTCGGCACAAGCATACTCATGATCTTTGTATCGAACAGATCCCTGTATGTGATCGTATCCTCCGGCATCAGTCCATCTTCTGCTGCATAATCGAGCATCTCATTTAAGATGTCTTCCAATGCTGCCTCTGCACTCTCCTGTGTCATCGGAGTTCTCTTTGCATAGGCTGCTGCCACTTCATCGTCTAATTCATCCAGATGAAAAAGTTCTAACAGGCGGTTAATGGTAAATCTCCTGTCTTCTGGCTCCACCAGTCCAGTCACAAGACCATATTCTGTCAATTCTAAAATTCTTTCCTGAATCATTGTGTTATCCTCTTTATTTAAGAATTATTTAGATAATTGCGAAACTCTGATTTAGGTTGTAACAATTGTGAAGAATTAACAAAATTTTCGAAGACACGCTTCCGCTACGTGTCGCTCGCAACGGTACTAAGAACTCATCTCCTGTATTTCAATTCTGATAAATCAGAATGAAATACAGAATCTGACTTCTAAGAACCGGCGGCTCCCCAGTGTCTTCTCAAGCTTTTGTCAATTTTTCACAATTTAAATCTACTTATTTATGAGTTTCGCAATTATCTATAAGAATTATTAATCCAATTTTACTGGACCGTCACCGATCTCAACTACATAGAAATCAGCAGCGTAACCGATTTTATCTTTGTAAGCAGCACCTACTTTTTCAATAAAGGAATCCACTGCCTCATCCTTTACGATGCTGACGGTACATCCACCAAATCCTGCACCTGTCATGCGGGAACCGATCACTCCGTCTACTTTCCATGCTTCTTCCACCAATGTGTCAAGCTCGATACCGGTTACTTCGTAATCATCACGAAGGGAAACATGGGAGGCGTTCATTAACTCACCAAACAGAGCAACATCGTTATTCTTTAATGCTTCCACTGCCTTGATGGTTCTCTGGTTCTCATAAACCGCATGTTTTGCACGTTTTACCCTGACAGGATCTTTGATCGCATCTTTGTACTGTTCAAACTGTTCCTCCGTGAGTTCACCAAGGGAATCAATTTTAACAACTTTCTGGAGTTCTGCCAGTGCAGTCTCGCACTCACTTCTTCTCTCATTGTATTTGGAATCTCCAAGCCCACGTTTTTTGTTGCTGCAGGAGATCACAATCTTTGCATTTTCCAGCTTGATCGGTGCATACTCATATTTTAAAGTTGCTGTGTCAAGGAAAATCGCATGACCTGCTTTTCCCATTGCGATCGCAAACTGATCCATGATACCACAGTTTACGCCGTTGAATTTATTTTCAGAGAACTGTCCGATCAGCGCAAGATCCTGATTTGTCACGTCGAATCCAAACATATCTTTTAAAATATATCCGGTCAGAACTTCAACTGATGCAGAAGAAGAAAGTCCGGAGCCGTTTGGAATATTGCCAAATAAAACAAGATCCATGCCCTGCTCTACTTTCATTCCCTTCTCGCCAAACGCCCACATAACTCCCTTTGGATAGTTCGTCCAGTCAGCTTCTTTTTCCGGCTTTAATCCTTCTACTGAGGACTCGATCACACCGAGCTGCTCAAAATTCATGGAATAGAAACGAAGTTTCTTATCATCTCTTTTTCTTGCCACACCATATGTACCAATAGTGAGTGCACAAGGGAAAACGTGTCCTCCGTTGTAATCGGTATGCTCACCGATCATGTTCACACGTCCCGGTGCAAAATAAACACCGATTTCACCCTCATCCCCGAATAACTCTTTAAATTTTGCTAATACATCTTCCCAGATCATAAAATCCTCCTTGTTTTGCGAAGCAAAATCCGAACCCTTGTGAGGAGAGGATTTAGCCTCCTTGTTTTGCGCTTCTGCGCATCTTCCGTTTCCTGTTACTATCACATTATCATGTTCGTTTTTACATTGCAACCAATTGACCGCAGACTGCAACAATAAAAAAGAAAGATGCAACATTTTTACATGTCACATCTTTCTTGAAATTAGTTTTCTTCTAACATAACCTTACATTAAGTGTCACGGACGCTGTTCGTCTTTTTCCACATTCTGCTTAAACAAAGCCAGAACCTGCTCCGTGATAATGTTCCGGATTTCTCTGTTTGGCACTGCAAGTCTGAATCTTTTTGTATCAACTCTGCCTTTATGTGTAAGATGTCCCGCCATGAAAAGTGTACTCCAAAGGTTATCCATGGATGCATACAGTTCATTATAAGTCAGATCCTCACGTATATCTTTTTCTACGATTTCACCATTTACAAGTCTCTCTAAGTCTGTTTTTGCCAGCCCCTTTGCTGCTCCTGCACTTTCTATAAAATGTTTCAGCACATCGTTTCCACTGGTATTGGTCCAATAATTCTCCGGTGGAAGCATCGGATTCCTTCTGTGCGCATCGCAATAATTAATGACATCCCACGGGCAATAAACATCTGCATTTCCAAAGCGGTATCCGTCATACCACTCTTTTACCGTTTCATAGTGTGTATCCTGACCGTAATAATGAAGCATTCAATGTCTTACCAAACCGACGTGGACGCGTGAACAGATTGACCTCTCCCCAGTTATTTAAAAGCTGCTCGATCAGACCGGTTTTATCAACATAATAAAAACCATCTCTGCGGATTTTTTCAAAATTGTCAATTCCAACAGGTAATTTTATAAATTCTGCCATAGCTGCCTCTCCAAACTATTTTTGCTTTCTACGTATAACAAATTATCTCATAAATAACGTTAACTGTAATAATTTTCGCTTCTTCCATCACAATCCGTTTCAACAGGCTGCGTGCATTTTCGTAACTGTCTGCATTTACCCCTTTTAAACTGATTGATATGACCGGATACTTTCCCATATATGCATCACATAAAGCCTTATTCTTAGAAATATATAATCCTTCAAACAGCGACTGATCTGTACCGATTTCAAAGAAACATTTGAACATACTCATATTCAATGTCTTACCAAACCGACGTGGACGCGTGAACAGATTGACCTCTCCAGTTATTTAAAAGCTGCTCGATCAGACCGGTTTTATCAACATAATAAAAACCATCTCTGCGAATTTTTTCAAAATTTTCAATTCCAACAGGTAATTTTATAAATTCTGCCATAGCTGCCTCTCCAAACTATTTTTTTTGCAATTTCTACTTAAGTATAACAAATCTATCTCATAAATGGTAACGTTAAATGTAACTGTATTATAGGCGATGAACTGCTCTTTATTTGGAATATAAGAAACATAGCGCGAAGCAAAGATATTGTTAGGCAAACCGCCGAGAGCATATCTTATGCGTTCTGTTTTCTATATGCGTAAAGATATTCCTGTGCTTTTTGCAGTGAAACATTCAACTTTTTTTGAAGTCTTGCTAAAATATCCTCCTCGGAAAGTCCAAAGTCATTCCCCATTTCAATAATACCTTTTGCCTCTCCTTCATTCCATGTTTCCTGAAATACACTGACCATACCTTTCTCTCCTTCCCCAATCAATTCATTATAATCAATTTTTCCATTCATAGTGCCTGCTACTGTCATAATAACAGCTTTGTCTACCTTATGTTTTCTTGTATAATCTATTGCTTTTTCTTTTTTTCCATCTGTTCTTCCACTTCTGCTTAAAAGAATTTCAAGCAGATTAAATAAATCCTGATTATTTACATTATGCAATACCAGATTATTTTTTCCGGCTTCCACCAGATGTATTTTATAATCATTCACAAATGTTTCCATTGCTTTTGGAATATTTAGCATCCCATGCAAAGATACTGCTCCATCCCACGGCTTCTCACCATAATAGATAACGATTGTAATAACAGGAATAAATTTATCTGTTTTCTTCATTCCCGACAGATATTCATCTTCTGTTAATCCTTTTTCTTTTTTACGCTTTGCCGCATTGTCATCATACTGCTTTTTGTATGTACTATAATCATATCCCATCACTCTTAACGGCATTGCATAATGGATACATTCCTGTCCCTCCAATCCAAGTATAACAAATTCAGCATCATAAGTGGTAGATTTTTTTCTGATTTTAACGTTATCTCTTGCTGCCACAATACTCTGTATATACTCCTTGTGTTCTAATACCAAAGATTCCTCTGTATCCATATCTTCTAATTCTTCCGGTTTTATAACCTTATTTCCATTAAATAAAACTGCATTAAAAATATCTGCAAACTGTTCGTTATTCCGCCAGTAATTCTTTACTACAGTATCTGCTTTCAATACTTTTTTTCCCATATATAATTGCTCCTTCCTATATACCTGATATTTCAGGAAAATAGTTTCGTCGCTTTTTGCACTTGCAGTTTTAACTGGATTTTTATGCAGACCTTGCACCCTCAATTTGATAAAAAAGATTTCCTTATTACCATAACTTGTATCGAAAAAATTGTCAATTTGTTTTTGACATAACATAAATATAGAAAAACAGCCCCTTTTTCACAGGGACTGTCCTTCTTGTAATTTTATTTTCTTATCACTTTATTCCACATCAACCTTCACCTTCGGTAAATGCCAGATATCATCCACATATTCCTGAATCGTTCTGTCGGATGAGAACTTGCCGGAATGTGCAGTGTTTAAGATAGCGCTCTTTGCCCAGGCGCTCCTGTTCTTGTAATACTCCATGATCTTCTTCTGCGCTTCTGCATAAGAACGGAAGTCTGCAAGAATGAAGTAAGTATCCGCGTACTGTGTGCTGTGTGTATTCAGCAGTGAATTGTACAGGTCACGGAAAAGTTCGGAGTCATTCGGTGAGTAGAATCCGTTCACTAACTGTGTCAGAACTTTGCGGATATCCTGATCCGTGTTGAAAATCTGCATCGGATCATAATCACGGTTATGCTCATGTGCGATCACTTCGTCAGAGCTCATACCGAAAATAAACATATTATCCGGTCCGACTTCCTCGTACATTTCAACATTCGCACCGTCCATCGTTCCAAGTGTCAGGGCGCCGTTTAACATGAACTTCATATTACCGGTACCGGATGCCTCTTTACTTGCAGTTGAGATCTGCTCGCTGACATCTGCTGCTGCAAAAGATCCACTCTGCATTGGAAACTTTGTAGTCCTCGATAAATACCACTTTGATCTTATTATTGATACTCTTATCATTGTTGATCACTTCTGCAACGCTGTTGATCAGTTTAATGGTAAGTTTTGCATTTTATAACCGGCTGCTGCCTTTGCACCAAAAATGAATGTTCTTGGAACAAATTCCATATCCGGATGCTCTTTGATCTCATTATAGAGATACATAACATGAAGGATATTCAACAGCTGACGTTTGTACTCATGAAGACGTTTTACCTGTACATCAAAGATGGAATCCGGATCAACATCAATTCCATTGTGCTCTTTGATATATTTTGCAAGACGTACTTTATTCTGGTGTTTGATCTCAAGAAACTCCTGCTGTACTTTTTTATCATCTGCATAAGGCGCAAGTTTCCTGATCTGGGAAAGGTCTGTGATCCAGCCTTCTCCCACATGTGCTGTCACCCAGTCAGCCAGAAGCGGGTTCGCATGTGCTAAGAAACGTCTCTGTGTGATACCATTGGTTTTGTTATTGAACTTCTGCGGCATCATCTCATAGAAATCTTTTAACTGCTCTTTTTTCAAAATCTCTGTGTGCAGTCTGGCAACACCGTTGACAGAATAACCTGCAACGATTGCAAGATGCGCCATTTTTACCTGACCATCATATAAAATTGCCATTTTTGCAATTTTTTCATTGTTGCCCGGATACTGCTCCTGGATCTGTAAAACAAAACGGCGGTTGATCTCTTCCACGATCTGATATACACGCGGAAGCAGTCTCTGGAAAATCTCGATCGGCCATTTTTCGAGAGCCTCAGCCATAATGGTATGGTTGGTATAAGCAACACAGTGGGTTGTGATATCCCACGCATCCTCCCAGCTTAAGCCTTCCTCATCCAGCAAAATACGCATTAACTCTGCCACTGCAACCGTCGGATGTGTATCATTCATCTGGAATACTGCTTTCTCCGGCAGCTGATGAATGTCCTCATGATGCTTTTTGAATCTTGCGATCGCACGCTGTAAACTTGCAGATACGAAAAAGTACTGCTGTTTTAAACGAAGCTCTTTTCCCTGAATATGATTGTCATTCGGATAAAGGACTTCCACCAGATTACGAGCAAGGTTTTCCTGCTCTACCGCTTTGTTATAATCTCCTTTATCAAAGGAATCTAACTGGAAACCTTCCTTAGGCTCTGCATCCCAGATCATCAGCGTATTTACCATATGATTATCATATCCTACGATCGGCATATCGTATGGGATCGCCATAACTGACTGATAGCCTTCATGGATAAATCTGGTGTTGCCATTTCCCATGTCTTCGGTACGGACATAGCCGCCAAATTTGATCTCATAGGAATACTCCGGTCTGCGAAGTTCGAATGGATAGCCATTCTTTAACCAGTTATCCGGTACCTCTACCTGAAAACCATCCGAAATCTGCTGTTTGAACATACCATAACGGTAACGGATACCGCAGCCGTAAGCTGCGTATCCGAGTGTTGCCAGTGATTCCATAAAGCATGCTGCAAGACGTCCAAGACCACCGTTTCCGAGTGCAGGATCCGGCTCCTGATCTTCGATCACGTCAAGATTCAGTCCGATTTCTTCCAGAGCTTCTTTCACTTCTTTGTAAGCTTTTAAATTGATCAGGTTATTTCCAAGCGCACGTCCCATCAGAAATTCCATTGACATATAATAGACAATCTTTGGATCCTGATCGTCAAATGCCTGCTGGGTTGCCAGCCAGTCATCGATCACAACGTCTTTACGACGTAGGATACCGCCTGGAAAATCTCCTGCTGGCTTGCTTCTTTTAACTGTTTGCGGTACATATGACGGACTGTCTCTGTTACATCATTGATAAATTTTTCTTATTGAAGACTGCTGCTGATTTAGACATTTCCTTACTCTCCTTTTTACACCTAAAAGAACGGTTTCCCCATTAATATTCCATTCTTTCTCGTATCCATCCACACTGCCAGCTACAACATCAAGTCCGAGTACATCTGCTTTGATCGCATCACCATATTTGTCAAAGATTGCAGCTACTTTGTCATCTGCCTGATAAGAGATCATGATCTTATCCATCACTTCGAATCCTGCTTCTTTTCTCATAGTCTGGATCTTGCTGATGATCTCACGCACAAATCCTTCTTCAATTAACTCCGGTGTTAAGTTGGTATCAAGGACAACGGTTACTGTATTGTCCCCCTCCGTTACATAACCTTCCATCTGTGTCATTGTAATTAACAGATCTTCCTCTGCTAATTTTACATCATCACTGACAGACTTCAAAGTGATAAATCCATTTTCCTTTAACTCTGCCATAGCAGCGTTTCCGTCAAGCTCTGCTAAAGCTTTCTGGATCTGACCTAAATATTTTCCGTATTTTGGTCCTACGGTACGCAGCTGTGGTTTGAACGTATAGCTTGTGTAGGAGCTTACGTCATCGGTAAAGGAAACTTTCTTCACATTCAGCTCATCTTCGATGATCTCTTTGAAGTACTCTGAAAGTTCAAATGGAGCTTTGACAAACATATTTCCGATCGGCTGACGGTTCTTGATGTTTGCTGCATTACGGCACGCACGACCCATAACCACGATCTTTAATACCTCATCCATATTTTTCTCTAACTCTTTGTCGATGTATGCTTCATTAACGGTTGGGAAGTCACATAAATGAATACTTTCCGGCGCATTTTTATCAATGCTGCATACAAGGTTCTGATAGATTTCCTCTGTCATGAACGGGATCATTGGTGCTGCACATTTACAGATCTCTACTAACGCAGTGTAAAGTGTCATGTAGGCATTGATCTTATCCTGCTCCATTCCTTTTGCCCAGAAACGTTCACGGGAGCGTCTTACGTACCAGTTACTCATATCGTCCACAAACTCATCGAGTGCTCTTGCAGCTTCCGGGATCTTGTAACTGCCAAGGTTGTCATCCACAGCGCCGATCACGGTATTTAATTTAGACAGTAACCATTTATCCATCACGGATAATTTATCATATTCCAGTTTGTATTTTGTTGCATCAAATCCGTCAATGTTTGCATACAGTACAAAGAATGCATAAGTGTTCCATAAGGTGCTTAAGAACTTACGCTGTCCCTCCTGCACTGCTTTTCCATGGAAACGGTTTGGAAGCCATGGAGCGCTGTTGATGTAGAAATACCAGCGGATCGCATCTGCTCCGTAAGTCTCTAATGCATCGAACGGATCGACTGCATTTCCTTTGGATTTGGACATTTTCTGTCCGTTCTCATCCTGTACATGTCCTAAAACGATAACGTTTTCATAAGGAGCTTTATTAAACAGTAAGGTGGACTCTGCCATCAGGGAATAGAACCATCCGCGTGTCTGGTCTACCGCCTCGGAAATGAACTGAGCGGGAACTGCTGTTTGAACAAATCCTGATTTTCAAATGGATAATGGTGCTGTGCAAACGGCATTGCTCCTGAGTCGAACCAGCAGTCGATCACTTCCGGTACTCTGTGCATGGTCTTGCCACAGTCAGGGCATTTGAAGGTCACAGCGTCGATATACGGTCTGTGTAATTCCACTTTGGCATCATCCGGGTTTCCGCTTCTCTCTGCTAATTCAGCGCGGCTTCCGATGGACTCCTGATGTCCGCAGCCTTCACATTCCCATACATTTAAAGGAGTTCCCCAGTAACGGTTACGGGAGATTCCCAGTCCTGAATGTTCTCAAGCCAGTCACCGAAACGTCCTTTACCGATGGATTCCGGGATCCAGTTTACAGTATTATTATTACGGATCAGGTCATCTTTGACTGCTGTCATCTTGATGAACCATGACTCTCTTGCATAGTAAATAAGCGGTGTATCACATCTCCAGCAGTGTGGATATTCATGTTCGAATTTTGGTGCGTCAAATAATTTGCCCTGCGCATCCAGATCTTTAATACTTCAGGGTCGGCTTTCTTTACAAATAATCCGGCATAAGGTGTCTCTTCTGTCATCTCACCTTTTCCGTTTACAAACTGTACAAACGGAAGATCGTACTTACGTCCGACATTCGCATCATCTTCACCGAATGCAGGAGCAATATGAACGATACCGGTACCATCAGACATCGTTACATAAGTATCACAGGTAACAAAATGTCCTTTTGTGCTGTTTTGCTGCCACTTCTGCTGCACATGCATATAACGGCTCATATTCTTTGTACTCTAAATCTTTCCGGTGTAAGTCTCTAATACTTCATATGCTTTGACACCTTCCTCTTCATTTCCAAGCTTTCCTAACACTTTGTCAAGAAGCGCCTCTGCCATGTAGTAGGTGTATCCGTCTGCAGCTTTTACTTTGCAGTAAGTCTCATCCGGGTTCACACAGAGTGCAACGTTGGATGGAAGTGTCCACGGAGTTGTGGTCCATGCGAGGAAATAAGCATCCTCTCCGACAACTTTGAAACGTACCACTGCGGAACGCTCTTTCACGGTCTTGTAACCCTGCGCAACTTCCTGCGAAGAAAGTGGTGTACCACAACGAGGGCAGTAAGGAACGATCTTGAAGCCTTTGTATAACAATCCCTTGTCCCAGATCTGTTTTAATGCCCACCATTCGGACTCAATAAAGTTGTCATCATAGGTGACATATGGGTTTTCCATATCTGCCCAGAAACCAACGGTTCCTGAGAAATCTTCCCACATTCCCTTGTATTTCCATACAGATTCCTTACATTTTTGATGAAAGGTTCCATACCGTACTCTTCAATCTGCTCTTTTCCGTTTAAGCCGAGCATCTTCTCTACCTCTAACTCGACCGGAGTCCGTGTGTATCCCATCCGGCTTTACGCGGAACATATTTTCCTTCATAGTCTGGTATCTTGGGATCATGTCTTTGATAACACGTGTCAATACGTGTCCGATATGTGGTTTTCCGTTTGCAGTAGGAGGTCCGTCATAGAATGTGTAGGTCTCTCCCTGTTTGCGCTGTTCCATTGATTTTTTGAAGATGTCATGATCTTCCCAGAACTTCTCTGTCTGCTTTTCCCTGTCAACGAAGTTCATATTTGTTTCAACTTTGTTATACATGTGATCTTTCTCTTCAATTTTACTGATGCACGTCAGTTTGTTCTTTTTGCAGCCGCACGGCTCATGCCTAACGAAAACCCGTAAATAGTTATATTCGTTGTACCACCTAATTACAATGTACAGATTTTATAAAAATCATATACCCGTTCCCTGTAACGTAGGAAAAACGTCAGTGCCTACTCAGTCAAAACATTTCGGACTGCGACTGGGAAGTGATGTTCATTCCTAAGATACTCGCACCGGTTCACACCATTCCCGGCTCTCTTTGCCTTTCTCTTAACAACTACTGTCTTCGTCATCGTCTTTTCTTTTTCACAATGAACCAGCCATTGCTTTCAATCTCCTGTGATTATACAGAGATTTCCCCGAAAAGTCAAGATTTTCCACCTATCTTAATGACTTTCGTTTCGTCCTGCTGATCACATCGATAAATCTTTCGCGGATGTTCTGGATCATCAGATCTTCCTCCCGGTCATTTCCGTCAAACGGCACAAAACCGCCTGCCATCGTAGCATGCCCGCCACCGCTTCCGATGCCTTTTAACGCCTTGCTTATTATTTTTCCGGCATCTAATGTTGGACGCTCACTCCGCACAGAAATTTTGATTCCTTCTTTTTTTCTGGAATAGACCACTGAAAAGAGACTTCCACCAATGCAAGCATAAAATCTGACACACTGGCGATCAGAGCCTCCGGGCAATCCCTTCCGGTATCTGCAAAACTGATATTCTCAAACACCTCAATGCTTGAGATCGCCTTGGAATATGCCATCAGATCTTCAAAATAGAGTGTGCTGTTCTCTAAGAGATAAATCATATCCTGATCACACAGGTCAAACATGCGCCAGATCATTTCCATATCCATTTTGCATACGCCTCTCGACAATTTCTGTGTATCCATACGGATTCCAAACGTCAGCGCTGTTGCAATTCTTTGATCCATCGGTATTTCATTTTCAAAAATATTGTGCTATGATCGATGCGCAAGCCCCGACACCCGGCCGGATATCCGTAAACCGGTACTCCGTTTTCTCATAAATCGGATGATGGTCGATGCAGATGATCTCATCCCCGGTCATATCGATAATGTTGGAATTGCCCTTCTGCGCATCTACCAGGATAACCTCGTCGTCCTCCGTGAGTTCACTGCCAATATTCTCAATATTTACCAGTCTGATGTCCAAAATCTCTCTCAGCTTGTCAGTACTGTAACGGTCGATTTTCCCCTTATAGCAGATCGTCGCATGGATCCCCGAAGCTTTAACAGTTCCTGCAGACCGAACGCACTTGCAATGGCATCCGGATCCGGAAAATTATGTGTCTGAATATAAACATGTTTCTCTGTTGATCTGTGTTACTAACTCATCTAATTTTGTCATATGATAAACCCTTATAATTTCTTACCGCAGAGCAAAATATTGGTCTGCTGTCTCTGTAAGTTCCTCAAATGTATGGATTTCCGGCACGTCCGCTGCAATTGTTCCAAACCCATATGCTGCGTGGATGAACCCGACACCTGCGTGGCAGCTGGCGTCATAATCCCCCTGAATATCGCCGACATACACTGCCTCTGTCAACCCGTTCCGGTCTGCTAATAATCTGATATTATCGCCCTTCTGTTTCAGATTGTTTCCATAACATTCTATATCTTCAAAGTATTTTCCAAATCCGTAATGATCTAAAAACGCCTCGATATAACCGCTCTGACAGTTGCTCACGATGTAGAGCGGATACTTTTCTTTCAGTGCAGAAAGTGTCTCCTCCAATTTTGGATACAAAACTCCACCATGCTCTCTCAGGTAGTCATTTTCCATGGAACAGCACTGATCTAACAATTTCATGCGCGCCTCTTTTTCCATTTCCGGAAAAAGAATATCTGCGATCACATCCATGGTCTTTCCCATAACCCCCTGAATGTCCTGCTCCGTCAGTTTTTTATCGACAGAGCCATCCTGTTTTATGGCAAGATTCCATGATTCTGCAACGTTCGCTGCCGAGTCCCACAGCGTTCCGTCCATATCAAAAATAATTCCTTTTTTCATACTTCTCCTTTTCTATCCATTATCCACAAAAATTTCTTTTTTAACCAAGATTATAAACTTTTGTATATTTTTCTTTGAAATAACGAATCAGCGGTTCTGCTGAAACTTCTTTGCCGCAGACGTATCTGATCACTTCTTTCGGGCTTCTGGTAGAACCATACTGATGAATCTTCTCATTCAGCCATTTTGTAATCTCACTGATTCTTCCCTCCGCGAGCAGCGCATCCACAGAGCCAAGTTCTTCCTCCAGACGATCTAAATACATGCCGTCATAAATACTGCCAAGCAGATAGGATGGAAAGTAACCAAAAGAACCGTCAGACCAGTGCATATCCTGCAAAATTCCTTCCGCATCATCTGCCGGAGTAATCTGTAAATATTCCTGCATTTTCTGATTCCAGAGTGCCGGAAGTTCCTCCACTTTCACATGGTCGCGGAAAATTGCCTTCTCGATCTCATATCTTAAAATAATATGGAAACAGTAAGTCAGTTCATCTGCCTCTGTGCGGATAAAACTGTTTCTCACATGATTGACTTCCTTATAAAATTCATCCAACGAAACGTCCTGAAGCTGTGGCATTTTTTCCTGCACTTTTGCATAAACCGGAATCCAGAAATTCTTATTTCTTCCAAGAATGTTCTCATAAAAACGGGACTGGCTCTCATGGATTCCCATATAACTGCAGCTTCCCGCTACCGTTCCGTCATAATCCGGATTCACATTCTGCTCAAAATCGCATGACCACCCTCATGGATTGCCGAATACATCGCACTGAGCGGATCATGTTCATAAAATGATTGGTCACACGCACATCCTTTGACGAAAAATTCAGTGTAAACGGATGTGTAGATTCCCCGGTTGTTCCTCTGTTCCAGTCAAATCCGATATAACTCAGCAAAAGCTTCTCCACTTCCTTCTGCGCATTCTTGTCAAATGAAACATGAAACTTGCTGTCATCCGGCTGTTTCGCTGCAAGCACTTTCTGCACCAGAGGAATCAGCTCTGCTTTTAAATCTTCAAACAGGCTGTCCATCGTAGCGGAATCCATTCCTTTTTCATACTGGTCTAACAGTGCGTCGTAAACTTCTTTTTTCGGATCTGTGTAACCGGTCATCTCCGCTGTCATATCGATCATTTTCTGCAAATGTGGGGCAAAAACAGAAAAGTCTGCTTTTTTCCTTCGCTTCCTCCCACGCATTCTCCGATTCCGACTGTGCTTTCACGAAGCTTTCATAAAATTCTTTTGGAATTCTGCGATTTCTGTCCATATCTGTTTTCATTTTATTTACAACAAACTTCCACTTATCGTCAAGCTTTTCAAACTCTTCCGGCTCTGCCAGTGTATCCAATAACGTTTTCAGTTCATCCGAGGTCGACATGGAAAACTGCTCCGTTGAAAAATAAGTGAGTGCATCGCTGTGTCCTGCAAATCCTTCCTTTGGAGTGTTGGTTCTCATATCCCAATACAATAATGTGTTCACATGGTTGAACTGTTCCATTTTCTCTAAATATTTCTGTAACTGTTCTAACTTATCGTTCATCATAATCCCCTTATATTTTTCCGTAATCCTGTTATCTGATTAGTGGTCGTCATAACAAAAACCATGCAGGTATTTTTCACCCACATGGTTTTATCTTATCACATAATATTTATGCTGTCACTCGCTGTTTCCGAAGAATGTTCCATGTGATCGCAGCTACAACAATTGTTAAGGCAATCACCAGAGCCACAATTCCCTGTGGCGTGAATTTTCCACCCAGAAACAGCCCTAATTTCGCAAGTTCACCGGAAAGCTTTTCATTCTTTGCAATATTCATGGGAACCAGACAGATTATCATCCAGACCGCCCATAAAATCCATAACACTTTCATGCCATATCTTAAAATAACTGCGCCGAAAAACATTTCGACTGCTGTAAATACGACCAGGACACCTGACAGATAGTTCCATGTAAAAAAGTTTGTCAGGTCAATTTCCATAACCGCCTGTGGAAATGCATTTTCCAGCAAAAACTTCTCAACTACACCAAACACAACGATCTCAAGTTCCAGCACTGCGATCTCCAGCAGATTAAAAAGTACATAGCCTGAGACAAAGCTTTTTCTGGTCGCACCCAGGGAAATTGCCATGTTAAAATCCCCCATAAAAGAAAGAGTTATCCCAAATAAATGTATAAAAGCAAAGGCGATGACCGCCAGCATGGTTCCGGCTGTTGCACAGGTATTCTCTTTTGCCACGTTCATCACAATAAATACAACGATCAGACCAATTAAGTATCCCACAGCAGTAATTCCAAGAAATTGCAAAAGCTCTGCTTTCCGCACCTTACACTGAATCAAAAAACTGTTCATTCTTTCCGCCTCCCAACTTATGCTTTCACTTCGTAATGTCTCATTTCACGGAAAAGTGCCATGACACTGACTGCATACAACGCAATGCTGACAATCGCTGCTATCGCAAGCAATGTCCATACTACATTCGTCTGTATTCTGTTGATCCACGCCATGATCTGGTCAATAAATCCAATTCCTGTCACAAATCCGCCGACCATGCATAATACCACAATGACGATTCCTATGATCATTCCTTTTATCCCGAAATGCATCTGCGCAACCGAGACAAGCTGCCCGACCGCTGTCATGAATATAAACAGAACTGCGATCAAAGCATTCAGCTTTCCATTGAACTTTCCACTGCTCATAATCCCTGCAAATACCAGAATGATATAGGCGCTTACTACATAGACCACACAGAAAATCTGTGCGCCAAAGACTGCCTCCCTTCTTCCGGAGCCAAAAGACAATGTCAGCGGAAGATAAGATCCCACATAAGAAACCGGTCCGATCATGGCAAATAAAACGCTTATGATCCCGCCATAAAAATAGGCTGTTTTCCAGAAATCCCCAAATACCCTGCTGCTTCCCATATTAAACAAGAATCCATATACAACCATAAAAATCAACATCATGCCGGTCAGCTGCAATCCTGATTTTCCCCAGAATCGAACATTTCTCTTAATAATCCTGCTCTCTGCCATGTCTACTCCTCCATTCCGCAAAGGGATACAAACAATTTTTCCAGATTGAGTGCCTGTATGGTCACATCATAGCCTTCTGGCAGCTTCTGTCCTTCCTCCAAAAGGATCGTCACACTCTTGCTTCTTCCCATCTTCTCTTCATGATGTCTCTCATAGCCTTCCGTTGCCTGATCCACAACTTCTGCAAGACCACTTACATGGTAGCTTCTCTCCAGAAGTTCCTGCGTATTTTCTTTCAGCAGCACCTCGCCATTTTTGATCATGACCACTTCTTCCATCAGGTCTGTTGCTTCCTCGATAATATGTGTGGAAATAACGAAGGTACGTCCGGTCTCTGTATATTCCTCCATCAGTTTATGGTAAAAATAATCACGCATTACAACATCAAGGCCTGCCACCGGTTCATCCATAAACGTAAAATCGGCTTTGCTTGCAAGTGCTACGATAATCGTCACCATGGACAGCATACCTTTGGACATTTTATTGATACGTTGCTTTGTATTCAGTTCAAACTTTTTGATCAGTTCCTCCGCAAGTGCCTGATCCCAGTTTGGATAATAATAGGACGCAGTTTTCAGATAATCTTTTACTTTCATGCCGCTCACGCCGCTTCCATAGAGATTGATGGACAACTCTCTGGAAAAGCAAATGTGATCTAACGCCTTGCGGTTCTCCCATACATTTTCACCATTCCATGTCACAGTTCCTTCGGATGCCGGATTCTGTGCGGACATAATGGATAACAATGTCGTCTTTCCGGCACCGTTTCTTCCGATCAGTCCATAAATCTTTCCTTTCTCCAATGTGAGATTGATATTCTTTTAACACCTGTTTTTTTCCATAAATTTTACCTATACCATTACATACGATTGATTCCATGAATCATCTTCCTGCCTTTCTTTTCACAACTTTAAAATACATTTTCCTGTATCATTCCTCTTATCTGCATGATTCCATGCTTCCGGTATCACTGTTTTCCATCCGGACAGCTCCTTACTCTTCATTGCCGGATTGTATCAACTGAATGACTTCTTCTTTTCCAAGTCCGATGCTCGCTGCTTCCTCTAACAGTTTTTTTACATAGTTATCATAAAATTCATTCTTTCTCCGGCTTAAGATTGCCTCTTTCGCACCTGCTGACACAAACATTCCAATCCCTCTTTTCTTATACAGAACACCTTCATCCACCAAAATATTCACTCCTTTGGCTGCTGTCGCCGGATTAATGGCATATAGTTTCGCCAGTTCATTCGTGCTCGGCACGCGTTCCTCTTCCAGAAGAATATCCCTTAAAATATCTGTCTCGATCATCTCTGCAATCTGCAGATATATGGATTTCTCCTGCGTCAAAATCTCATTCATGCATGATATACTCCTTTCTTTCCAGAAATTATTCTGTTGCTGACAGCTTTTCAAATGCGCTTATCTGTCCTCTTGTTTTTTGTTTGTTATATGGTTCATTACTTATGTAATTAACCATAGCACTATGGCACTTTGTTGTCAATACATTTTTTCAAGATTGGAATTTTACAGGAGTTTGACTTAGGAACTGCCGATCGCAGGTGGTGCGGATTTTTAGATTGAATTTTATAATTTAGGTTATGAACAAAATATTGCAGTCTGACATGTTTATGAAAACATGAATGTGAAATGGACGAATCACAAGACATTGAAAATGACTGCCTTTAGTCGACGCCTCCTTTATAGGCACTCATCCCATAACCGTGAATTCCATAACGCAAATTGCAGATTCTGTGGTGCTTTCTTAGGGTGTAAAGGGCAGATATAAGCGCCCTCTCGCAAGTCATTATTATATATGTTGATTAAAAAATGGTCCTATGTCAAGATTTAGTACAAGTTAAAATGAGAAATTTCTCCCCATTTTAACCTGCCAGAAGCTCAGCCTCAGTGTTCGTTCTTTCATACACTTGTTCGAATTCGTTTGGCGACATATAGTTGCAATGGCTATGAATTCGTTTCGTATTGTAGAAAGCTTCCAGATATTCAAAAATCAACTGGTATGCTTGCTTATAATCACGGATTTTAAAGCGATTGAGCCATTCACGTTTGATAACAGAATGAAAGGATTCAATGCATGCATTATCCCACGGAAAAGCTTTCTTCGAGTAGCTACGCTGCATATTTTCAGTTGCTTTTTTATATTCCTTTGCAACATATTGGCTGCCACGATCCGAATGGATAATTAATGGTTGATCAATATTTCGGCGAGCTTTGGCTTTGTTTATAGTATCAATTACGCAGGATACTTCCAGTGTTTCTGAAAGTGTCCAGGCTATGATTTTTCTGGAAAATAAATCCATAATACTGGTCAGATAGACAAATCCGTCTATTGTCCAGATGTAGGTGATATCCGAACACCAGACAGCATTCGGGCGGTCAGGATTAAACTGTTCATCAAGGATATTTTGTAATTCTGTGCTGAAATCAGAATCTTTTGTGGTGATGGTCCATGGTTTGCTCCACTGAGCACGGATTCCCATTTGGCGCATATATGTACCAACGGTTCTTTCCGAAATGACTTCACCGATTTTTCGCAGTTCTACAGTGATTTTCGGAGCGCCGTAGTTCTGCTTGGAATCATCATAAATATCCTGTATTTTTTCTTTTACGGCTTCACGGCGTTTTTCTGTATCAGAAGGTACGTGGTGGAGCCATGCAAGATATCCTGAGCGAGAGACACCTAAAAATTTCAACATTCCGGAGACGGAAACCTGGCGTCCAGCCTTTTTGGCAGCTTCTGTCTTCTCAGTCACTTCGAGATAAATGGCTTCCGTCATTTTCCCAGAATGTTGATTGCTTTTTTTAACACATCAAGTGCATCTTGGGCATCACGTAATTCACGTCTGAGACGGGCAATTTCCTTCTGCTCATCAGATGCATAATTACCAGAACCACGAACAGGAATATCACCTGATTCTCGGAAGTCTTTCAGCCACTTTGTTAATGTACTGTAGCCGATGCCAAGATTTTCTGCACATCCACGTACTCCGAGATCTTTATGATCTTGATAGTACTGGATTGCATCAAGTTTAAATTGTTTGTCATGTTGCTTTGCCATATGAGATCCTCCTTCAGCATGTTTCTATTGTACCATGTTTATGTGTATTTGGAATTTCTCATTTTGGCTTGTACTATTTATATTCTAGCACCAAAAATCGTACAGACAAATATTATGTTTCTGTTCGCTCGGCATTCCGATAAGCCTCTAAAGAGTCTTATCTCCATAGCTCACAAAGAAAATAATATTTGTCTGTACGATTTTTCTTTTCATTTACACTGTGAATGACTTGTGAAATGCCGCTTATACATGCCCTGCCAACACTATGAATTACATCACAAAATCTGCAATTTACGTTATGAAACTCTTATTTTATAATAAACTTCTACAAACTAAAAATAGACAAGTTCCTTATAGCTTCACATTTTCAAACCGTCATATCAATTTTTCCTGTTCGATTTAATCATAATAAATGCTATGCCAGCAACTATTATGTATCCTATTAACGAAATAACAGACGATTCAATTCCAAACTCACCACCTGTAATTGCAAAAACTTTTGAATCAAGAACATATGTCATTACAGAATATGGATCCATTTTTTCCCCAATGGCTAATCCGCCACCAATGATCACAATGTTCCAGATAGCATGCACTATTCCACTATTCCAAACCGAACCACTCTCTATTGCAATCATTGAAAACATAACGCCTACCATAGTTCCAGCGATAATGACTAATAAACAACTACCTATCGAAAAATCCTGTCCCAGAACATGTACAATACCAAATAACATTGATGGAACAATTACAGCCACCTTCATATTCCCATCTTTTCTTCAATGCATTGAGTATAACTCCTCTAAACACCATTTCTTCAACAAATCCAGCCGCTATCCCGGTGAACGCAACCCCTGCACTTAAAGTATTGAACATCTCATTTCCATTCATATTTGAGGAGACATACTCACCATTGAATATTAAAACATAAATTCCTTTTATAATGCATGGCAATAATATAGCTATTAAAATCCATCTTATTTTAATTTCAAATTTAGGCATTCCGAAATCCGAAACAGGTAACTTAACAATCTTGCTAATAAACATTTTCAAAATAAGATATGTTAAGCCAACATATATAATTCCAGCGATAATATTACAAATTCCATATGGAATCTTTATAATAACAAACACACTTGCAATGACTTGTGCAATAATCTGCGCAATTATTAAAATAAATATGGCAACAAAAGATATGCCAATTGCTTTTTTTGTACTCATTTTATTTCTCCTGCTATTATTTAAAAATTAACACCTTTCGAATTACCCTATTGATCAATACCATGATTTTTACCATAGCCGGGAGTTCCATAACGCAACTTGCAGATTTTGTGGTGTGCTTCGTAGCATTGATTGGGCATGTATAAGCGTCCTCTCACAAGTCATCCATAACGTAACTGAAAGAAAAACGGTGCAGACAAATATGATTTCCTTTGTGAGCCATGGAGCTGGGATTCTAACAATCATGGAAGCTTCAGCTGAACATGATTGTTGATCAGAAGCCCAGCGGAATGCCCGGCGAACAGGAACATCATATTTGTCTGTACCGTTTTTCTTTTCATAAACCTATAAAATCAAGACTTGTGAGAGGACGCTTATATCTGCCCCTTCACCCCCTGAGAAAGCACCACAAAATCTGCGACACTACGGTAAGTCAAACTCCGGTTATAAATCTTAGCGTTTATCCGGTTTATGCTTCATATCCTTGATCGGGATATTTGCAAATAATGCTGGAACCATACCATTATTGGAGTCAGATTCTGTCTCTGTGATCTTCACATCCAACGCATCTGCATCAATATCCATGTACTTGGAAATTACCTGGATAATATCCCGTTTGATCATTTCCATCATCTCAGGAGAGCAGTTGGCACGGTCAGATACAAGTAAAAGTTTCAAACGATCCTTTGCAACGTCACCAGAACTTTTCTTTTTGAATAAATCCATTAAACCCATGTGGCTTCTCCCCCCCTTAGTTTTTCTTAAATAAATCCATTAATTTTCCAAATACACCCTGTTTTACTTCCAAGTCTAAAAATGGAACATCTTCTCCTGTAATACGTCTGCTGATATTGGCATATGCTTTTCCTGCAAGACAGTCAGAACCAACCAATGGTTCGCCCTGGTTTGTAGAAACAACGATATGTTCATCATCCGGCACTGCACCGATCAGATTGACAGCAAGAATATCCGTAACATCTTCTACCTTCATCATATCACCACGTTTTACCATATCCATTCTCAGACGGTTTACGATAAGGTCGATACGTTTCATCTCATTTGCTTCCAGCAAGCCAACGATTCTGTCTGCATCACGGATTGCAGATACCTCAGGTGTTGTGACAACCAGTGCTCTGTCCGCACCTGCAATGGCATTCTTGAATCCCTGCTCGATTCCAGCCGGGCAGTCAAGTAAAATGTAATCAAATTCTTTTCTCAGTTCATCGATCAGCTCTACCATCTGCTCCGGTGTCACGGCATCCTTATCTCTTGTCTGCGCGGATGGTAACAGACATAATTCAGGATACTTTTTATCCTTGATGAGTGCCTGTTTCAAACGACATTTGCCCTCGATAACATCAACCAGATTGTATACAATACGGTTCTCTAATCCCATGACAACGTCTAAGTTACGAAGACCGATATCAGTATCGATCATTACTACCTTTTTATTCAACTGTGCAAGACCTGTTCCTACATTTGCTGTTGTAGTTGTCTTACCTACTCCACCCTTTCCGGATGTGATTACAATAACTTCGCTCATGATTTCCTCCTGTGCATTTCGCATTTTACATTCTGTTTAAAATATCTTTTGTGACCGGCTCAATATAAATATTTCCATCCCTCGCCACTGCGATCTGGGACTCTGCGGTCTGAACTTTTTCACGTCTCAACAGATGTTTTCTCGTTTTTTCTTTATCCGGGCTCTTGGCGATCAGATCACCGATCTGAATCTGGATTGGGTTCATATCAAGCGCAAAAATAAAACAATTGCGGTCGCCAGCGCTGCCCGCATGTGCATTTCCTTTCAACGCTCCAAGAATGACGATATTCCCCTGCGAGATTATCTTCGCACCGGGATTCACATCCCCGATAATGGTTACGCTGGATTCACTTTCGATAACCTGTCCGGAACGCAAAGTTCCTCTGTAAAAATCTCCGGAACCGGTGTTTGCATTCATAAACTGCTGCTGTACTGCCTGATAGTACTCAATCTGCTGTTTCATGACTGCTTCCTGTTCACTGCCATTTTGTACGATGCATAAAATCTGAATCGTCGTATTCTCTGTGATTGCCTCGATAATACGGTTTTCTTCCTCTTCCGAAAGCTTCCTTCCCTCAAAAGAAATGGCTAATTCAGCATTTTTAAAGAATTTTTCCGATGCCTTGAACTTCTCAATAACATCCTTTAACAATTCCACAAACGGTATATTCGGATCCAGCACCAGATTAATACCATATTTGTTGCTTTTAATCATTACAGATTGTGACATGTAATTCTCCCTGCTTTTTGGAAAAACTGTTTCTGGAATTATTTTTCCAGTCCGTTTTTCCTGAAATTCATTCCAAAGCTGGAATGTACCAACTGTAATTATACCCGATTGGGGCAAATATGCAATGTTTTTTCGCAATTATTCCACGTCTTTCTTTTCTGAATCTAATAGAATTCAGACTTCGCGGAATTTCCATTACTATAAGAAAAAAAACGCTCAGACCTTTTCCAGCGTTTTCGAATCATAAGAACTCCATCTGACTTTCCGAAAACCGATGCATCCGGTCTGAACGATTTTAAATTCAAAAAATATTACGCCTCGTCAATTGCTTTTCCAATATCATGGCGCATGTATTTATTGGCGAAGTTTACCCACTCGGTTGCCTCGTAGGCTTTTTTTCTCGCTTCTTTTAAATCGGCTCCTGTCGCTGTGATTCCAAGAACACGTCCGCCGTTGGTCACAATTTTTCCTGCCTCATTGAATTTTGTTCCGGCATGGAAACAGAAGTAATCCTCTTTTCCCTCAAACTTCTCAAGTCCGGTGATCTCAAATCCTTTTTCATAAGCCACCGGATAACCGTCAGATGCGAGCACAACGCAGACTGCCGCATTATCTTCAAACTGGAGATCAATTGTATCCAATTTTCCATCCACGCAGGCTTCCATCACATCAATGATATCATTTTTCATTCTTGGAAGAACAACCTGTGCTTCCGGATCACCAAATCTGGCATTATACTCTAACACTCTCGGTCCGTCTGCCGTCAGCATCAGTCCAAAGAAAATAACACCTGTAAATGGTCTTCCTTCTGCCGCCATCGCATCGACTGTTGCCTGATAAATGTATTTTTACAGAACTCATCCACTTCTTTTGTATAGAATGGGCTTGGAGAAAAGTTTCCCATTCCTCCGGTATTTAAGCCCTGATCGCCGTCTTTTGCACGTTTGTGATCCTGTGCGGAGGACATGATCTTAATAGTCTTTCCATCCACAAAGATAAAACGGACACTTCACGTCCGGTCATAAACTCTTCGATGACCATGGTATTTCCGGCTGTTCCGAACTTCTTATCCTCCATGATCTCTTTGACACCGGCTTTTGCTTCCTCTAATGTATTGCAAATTAAAACGCCTTTTCCGAGCGCCAGTCCGTCCGCTTTTAAAACGATCGGCATTTTGCTGTCTCCAGATAAGCAAGTGCCTCCTGCGGATCAGTAAAGTTCTCGTATGCTGCGGTCGGAATGTTGTATTTTTCATAAGGTCTTTGGAAATGCCTTGAACCCTCTAAGATTGCCGCATTTTTCTCGGGCCGAATACTTTAAGTCCCTCTGCCTCAAATACGTCCACAATTCCGCCAACTAACGGATCATCCATTCCAACGATCGTGAAATCAATTTCTTTTTCTTTTGCAAAGCAACTAATTTATCAAATTCCATCGCACCGATCGGCACACACCCTGCAAGTGCTGCAATTCCGGCATTACCCGGTGCACAGTAGATTTTATCTACACGCGGACTTTTGCAACGCTGGTGCAGATCGCATGTTCACGACCGCCACTTCCTACTACTAATACTTTCATGCGGATTCTCCTTCTCTATGAAATATTGGCGAAACTCTTCTTTCGTTTTCGCTATTACTTATTCTCGTCAATTCGGACTCTGCCATCTACGACAGAGACTTTTCCGTTTGCGATCAGGTCGATCGCCTTCGGCATGATGATCCACTCTGCCTTCTCCATGACACGTCTCTGCAGGATTTCCGGTGTGTCATCCTGCTCTACTTCCACTGCCTTCTGTAAAATGATAGGACCTGTGTCTGTTCCCTCATCCACAAAATGTACCGTTGCTCCGGTCACTTTTACACCGCGGGATAGCACACCCTCATGGACTTTCAGTCCGTAATAACCGGTTCCACAGAAAGATGGGATCAGGGATGGATGGATATTGATGATACGGTTTCTGTATTTTTCGATCATCTGCTTCGGGATCACAACCAAAATCCCGCAAGAACTATTAAATCCGGTTGGCAGTCATCTAATTTTTCCAGAAATGCTTTGTTGAACGCATCTCTTGTCCCGTAGTCCTTCGGAGAAATGCAAAGAGCCTCGATTCCATGATTTTTCGCACGTTCTAAAGCGTATGCATTTTGTTGTTGCTGATCACAACTTCCACTTTTGCATTGGTGATTGTTCCATTGTCTATTGCATCTAAAATTGCCTGAAGGTTCGTACCACCGCCGGATACTAAAACTGCAACTTTTAGCATAAAGTTACTCCTTTTTCGCCGTCTTTGATCTCACCGATCACATATGGGGTGTCTCCGGCTGCACGCATTGCTTCCATAGTCTTCTCCACATCCGCAGGATCAACCGCAACGATCATTCCAATACCCATGTTGTAAGTATTGTACATCATGTGCTCCTCAACATTTCCCTCTCTCTCCATCATTTTAAAGATAGCCGGTACTTCATAGCTGTCTTTTTTGATGACTGCATGTTTGCCTTCCGGTAACATTCTAGGAACGTTCTCATAGAAACCGCCACCTGTGATATGGCTGCACGCCTTGACCCGAACACCTGCTTCTTTCACATTCTTCAAAGCCTTGACATAAATTCTTGTCGGTGCAAGCAATGCTTCGCCTCAATGTCTTGCCAAGTTCCTCATGATATGTATTTAATGTCTCTTTGTCCATTTTAAAGATTCTTTCTGACAAGGGAAAATCCGTTGGAATGTACACCTGTGGAAGCCATACCGATCAGCACGTCACCAGCCTTTAAGTTCTCTCCTGTAATGATGTCTTTTTTATCTACCACACCTACAGTAAATCCGGCAAGATCGTATTCATCTTCCGGCATCAGTCCGGATGTTCTGCGGTTTCTCCACCAATCAGAGCACAGCCGGACTGCTTACAGCCCTCTGCCACACCGCTTACGATCGTTGCGATTTTTCCGGGTAGTTTTGCCACATGCAATATAATCTAAGAAAATAATGGTTCACCACCTGCGCAGGCAACATCATTGACACACATTGCAACACAGTCGATACCGATCGTATCATGCTTGTCCAGAAGAAATGCCAATTTTACTTTTGTTCCACATCCGTCTGTACCAGATAAAAGTACCGGCTCCTCCATTCCCTTGATTACTTCCATGGAAAAGCACGGAAAATCCACCGAGTCCGCCTAACACTTCCGGACGCATGGTTTCCTTTACATATTTTTCATTAATTCCACTGATTCATATCCAGCCTCAATATCTACACCTGCGTTCTTATAATCCATTTTTCTCTCCTTTTTAGTAGTTCTTATTTAAATAATTGCGAAACTCATGAAAACCTAAATTGAATTGTGAAAAATTAACAAAAGCTTGAGAAAACGCTGGGGAGCGGTCGGTTCTTAGAAGGCAGGTGCAACGCAAGTCGCAACTGGCTTCTTAGTACCGTTACCAGCGACACGTAGCGGGAGCGTGTTTTCGAGAATTTTGTTAATTTTGAACAATTTAAGGATGACTAGCAGGAGTTTCGTAAACATTTAATAGTTCTTGTATCCAACTTCCTGTAATCTTGCATCTTTTGCCTGAACCTGCTCCTTCAGATCTTTGGAGTAAGCTTTCAGTCTCTCTAACAAAGCTTCGTCTGAAGTTGCAAGGATTTTAGCTGCGAGAAGTCCTGCATTTGCTCCACCGTTGATTGCTACAGTTGCTACCGGAATACCAGACGGCATCTGCACGATGGAATATAAGGAATCTCTTCCTCCTAAGGAAGTGGTATGCATCGGAATACCAATGACTGGCATTGGAAAAATTGCTGCACACATACCCTGGAAGATGCGCCGCCATTCCTGCTCCGGCAATGATGACTTTAAAACCTTTGCTCTCAGCCGATTTTGCATACTCAAAGAAAACATCCGGTTCACGGTGTGCTGAGATGATCGTCATCTCGTAATCGATTCCTAATTTTTCTAATATATCTGCTGCTTTTGTCATCACCGGCATATCTGAGTCACTGCCCATTACAATACCAACTTTTGCCATGATATTCGTCTCCTTTTCTGTTCGTTGTTCGTCAAATACAAATAAATTTGTATTTTTCTCTCTTGCGCTCATTATAATATATCTTAATTAAGAAGTCCAATTAATAATTGTTATTTGTTTTATTAAATGTATTTATATATTGTTGTAATCTTATTACATAATTATCAACAGTTTATCAAATACAAAAATTCCGGACACCGTCAAATAATCCTATTATTTTGGCAGTATCCAGAATTTTATATTTTTCCCGTTTAGCGGTCCAGCGGCTTATTCAGTTCTTCGATTCCTGCGAGCACAAAACGTCCATCGGAAATAATATCTTCTGTCGTTCCATCCTTACGGATGACTGTAATCTTGTCAAGCTCATCATAAGGAATGGTAATATCTGTATGACAGTTGAAATATGCCTTGCTCATATCCTCGCTGCGGAGTTTTGAAAAATCGTTTTCTCTTGCAACGATCTGTTTTCCATCCGGGTTATAAGTCACCATGTCCTCCTCGTGGGAATAGCAGGTATCTCCCACTGCAAAGTGAGGTCCTGTCTTTTCTGCGATCAGGATTGGCAATTTATCTGCAATATCAAAATCTCTTGCCATGCGGTAAGCTGTGGTGTTGGTTCCGATCGCAAACTCACCCATTGGCAGTGTCTCATGATTCATTAAGACATTCTCTTTGATATATTTTCTGCACTCTTCCTCTTTTCAAAGTTTGTGCAGGTGTAATCTCTGATCATTCCGTCCTCAAAATCAATTTCGAGATTGAGGTATTTCAGTTCATTCAGATAAACCTGACTGACAAACAATTTTCCGGTTGTTCCTTTTAATACCGGGAAGTAAACACTTCACCTACCGGGATGTTGACATCTGCCACACAGTTTTCAAATGCAGATTCCTTTGTGGCATCTTTTAATGGCCAGATAGAAACATAGAGGTCTGTCTTATTACCATTTTACCGGTGATATGCACTTTTTCAGCCTGATCTAATACATCAATGATCTTCTGCTGCATATTCTGGTATAAAGTATAATCCAATGTATTGATCTTGACTGTCTCGGCAAAAATTTCTTCAAACTTCTCACCGATTTCAGGCACCGGATATGCAATAATCGTAAAGCTGCGCTCCTCACCGATAATATACTGATTTGTGATCTGTCCCGACATGCTCATATCGTAAACACTTAACTGCTGCTGTTTTTCATCCAGCTTTAATACCTCTTTTTTGGTCTCCGGAGAAAATGGAATCTCGCCAAACACTTCGATAACAGCAGGACCAGCCTGACCGTTTGCAAGTTTTTTCATCTCTTCAAAAGAAGTTTTCATTACTTCCAGACGTCTCTCCACATATGCCTTATCATAATATAATGCTTTGTCCTCTTTGTGGTCATAATCATACTGTTTATTTGCTGCGGAGGAACATGCCCGCATTGTTACTTTTAAATGTAATTTTTCCAGATTTTTTACTGCGGCACGCACCATGCGCTCAAAACCGATCGGGTAACGTACCTGTGCCGTTGTTTTCTTTGACAAATCTTTTCCAGTTGCCGCAAAACCAATGCGGTATCCTTCTGTGTAAGTATCTGCCATTGCCTGAATCTCTTCGTCAGACATGCCATTTAAAAATGCCGCGATTCCGGTCTCATTTTTTCCGATATGCTGACCATACTGGTAGAGATAACGCAAGTCGTTCAAATCTGAGTTCATCACGATCTGATATAAGAAATCTTCTTCGGAATCCACAAGTTCACGCACAGAATCTCCGATAAAGATTTCACTGTAATCATGGAAATACCAGTAAACCGCCTGCTCAATTGCAGTTTTATCAATCCCCTCTTTGTCTTCAAAATAATTATAGATCTCAACAAATAATTCTGCGGTGATCGTCACGTTCATTTTTTTTGCAGCATAGGCATCCGTAATACGTTTACGACACTCTGCATACAGTGCAGATAAAATCTGTCCGTACTCTTCTCCCAGTTTTTCTACTGCATAAGTCGGATTTCCATAACTTTTTCCATAATTTTCCGCTTTGATGTCATCATAAAAACCTGCATTCTGTTTTTCGCACTCTGTAAGAGAAGCATCTTTTAATGTATCTTTCTCCGCTTTCTCTGACACATTCTTTAACTGTAACAAAAATGCTGCGGTCTTTTTAAAATAATCGTCAAATTTCTCCGGCACGTCCGTTTCTTCTGCGATCTCTGCAATACGCTCCATCACAAGCGAAAAACGCTCCTCTGCCTGCTCATTTGACTCCTTATAAATATCTCTGTATCCCATCCTGATCTCCCTTATTAACTATACGATTAAAAATCCAATTACATAAATTGCAATCCACATACCGGCTGCAAGAAACGACAGCACAGTCGACATGTATGGAAACAGCTTAAAAGACTCCTCCTCCCGAAGGCTCATCACTGCCAGTACCACAGCAACCAGTGCTACCAGCATGGAGGACACTCCTGCACTTCCAAGGTACATGCTTCCATTTCCGCCATGATGAAATGAATTTACAATTACATAAATAAAAATTGCAATCGAAAGCACAGCCAGAATAAAAGCTACAATTCCCTTTTTTGACTGTGTCTTCTCCGTAAACTTATATCCGTATTTTCTACGTCTTCTCTGTGCCATAATGATACCCTGCCACTCATATTCTTTTTCTTACTTTTCCATGTACGATTCGCAGATCCATAAAAATCTGCTTCTTACTTATTCACATTATTCCTTGCCTTTTTCGTATCTTTTCCACAAATAAAGCAGCCCTTTGTACACCAGATAACCAAGCAGTCCACCGATCGTGTTCAAAAACAGATCATCCACATCAAAACTCCCCACCTTAAACACAAGCTGAAGCAGTTCCACGAGCAGACTCAGTTCAAAACTGTATAGCACCGTCATCCACACATTTCTGCATCGGCTTGAATAGATTGGCAAAAATGAACCAAAAGGGCATAAAAGCAACGATATTTCCCCAGATATTGAGTGCTACAGCCTGCCATCCAAGTACATGACGGTATTTGATAAACCGCATGATCTCATGGAACGGACTCAGATTGTAATGATACGCTCTCTCTGAATAAGTCCGCCCCATCTCCTCGGAAAAAAAAAAAGAGGAAATAGAACAGCACAGCAAAATAAACCAGAAAAAACACGAATGCCAGTACCCGGTGCTTACCTTTCCGTATCAACGGGCAGCGCTCCGCTGCCTTTCTTATTTGCATCCATATTCTTCGTAGTATTTGTCAATAGCGGCTTTGATCTCATCGTTGATCACGACTCTGCCATTGTGTTCTCTGTTGTAAAGATACTCTGTCACCTCTGCCATTGTGACAATTGCTTTTCCTTCAAAACCGTATTTTTCTTTGATCTCATCCAGCGCACTTACTTTTCCGCCCTGTCCGACTTCCATACGGTTTAAACTTACCATAAGACCAACGATCTCAACGTCTGCTGCTCCTCTTACTTTTGGAACAGTCTCTTCCATGGATTTTCCGGAAGTGGTCACGTCCTCGATCATGACAACTCTGTCACCATCTTTCAAGCTGCTTCCGAGGAAACCGCCCTTGTCAGCTCCGTGGTCTTTTGCTTCTTTTCTGTCTGAGCAGTAACGGACTTCTTTTCCATATAATTCACTGTATGCGATCGCTGTGACAACCGCAAGCGGGATTCCCTTATATGCCGGTCCGAAAGAGCACGTCGAAATCGTCTCCATAGTTGTCATGGATTGCCTTTGCATAGTACTCTCCAAGTCTCTTTAACTGGGAACCTGTCACATAGGCTCCTGCATTCATGAAAAATGGGGATTTACGTCCACTTTTCAACGTAAAATCTCCAAATTTTAAAACATCACTCTCTACCATAAAATCGATAAATTCGCTCTTATAACTCTCCATCTTGTCATTTCCTCCTGATCTTTATTTCCTGTGATCCATTATTTTCTCTTTGGCACAACATCCAAGTTTCTGTCACAGCCAGCCATAGGTCTGCTAATTTGTGTCATTTCTTATACTACCATAAATTATCTGCAAGCTCAATTCAAAATATGTTTTTGTCCCATTATTATTTGATATTTTGTTACTGTTCACACTTGCTGTTTTGCTGCGCAGGAAAGTGATTCAGTAGTGAACATACTCTTTTTTCAAAACCAAAACTTAAAATGAGTCTGCGGTCTCTACAAAACAAATTTTTCTTTTACAATTTGCTGGATTTTTCCTGAATCTATTGGATGAGATTTTGTTTCAAATGTAGTGATAAGATTTATAGATGGAATGATTCCATTCTGACCATACAATTTTAATTTATTGTAAGCATTCTCACGATAAGTTTCATTTTCCATCATTCCAAAATGTTCCCAATAACACAGATTGTTTGTTTTTGGGTGAAGAATTGTAAAATCCGGATATAGGATGACTCCTTTTACCTCAAGCTGATTCTCATACCTGTATGGTATTTGATTCATATATAAGGTGTTTGCAATGATCACTTCTGATTTTGATCTCACCAAATGTCCCTGCATTGTTTTATGAATCAGATTTTCCGGATGAGATGGATTGCATTTATATTGTCCGTTCATCCATGATATTTTCTCTTTTTCATATTTTTCAAAATGTATCTTCAGCAATTTCCAATATGGCGATTCTTCACGCAAAAGATATTCAGATTTCATGTTTACCTTCTTCAATGCTGCTGCACATTTCTCCAGAATATGTATTTGTTTTTCCAACTCCTGCATCTGATATTCATAATACTTTTTCAGTGCAAGTTTTTCTGCCAGTTTATTTTCCCTTTTTGAGATATAGGATAGTGTTTTATCATTGTGCAAATACCATTTTGTATAATCTCCATTTTTTGCACAGAGTAATTCCCCTTCTGGCATTTTCAATAACTGCTGCTGTAATTTATCATATTTTCTTGATAAAATATCAACTTCTCTTTTTATCTGGTCATAAATCAATTTTTCCCCTCCTAATTGAAATATTTTTTGGATAATTTGTAACGAATGTTCTATGATAACTACTCTACAAGTCTGTTCAGACTGAAAAGAACGATTCAAAAATGAGAATCCCATCTGCAAAGCAGATTTTAATGGATTTGCAAATTATAAGTATGTTCTAGATAATAATAAGAATATTTTTTGATATAATACTTGAAAATCCTGCTGTTGTCTATATGTTTCTACAACTTTATAATTTTTTCATAATTATAGTAACTTCTGTTTTATCGATACTTGCCTGTAAAATTTTAGTTCTTACAATGTTTTCCTCTATTATTTGGGTAAAGTGTTTATTAAACACCTTTTTTTACCCAAATACTGCTTTTATTTATCGAAAAAACATGCCATTTGGGTAACAATCTTTTTTACATAACAAAATTACCCACAGTTTTCTCTTTTTAGTGGGTAATTTGCATTATTTTTTACCATGTTACCCAATCGAGATATTTTAATCACTGTTTTTCATTTATTTGGGGTATACAGCATTTCAAATCTTAATTATTACCCAGGCACTGTACCTCATTACTTTCAGAGCAACAGAGACGAGATACGCTCTGCGAATCTCGCTCTGATGAACGGTTGCTGCCCTAACAAAAAAACCGGGACATAATCCCGGCTTTTTGTAATATTTCTCTCTTATTCATGCACTGCGCCAACCAGATCTTTGATATCGGCAACCTGATAACGCTCCATATAATCCCTGATTCCTGCGACGATCTCCTCTGTCACATGCGGATTCGTGAAATTTGCGGTACCTACTGATACTGCGGTGGCTCCCGCAAGGATCATTTCAATCGCATCCTCTGCATTCATGATTCCACCCATTCCAACGATAGGAATGCTGACTGCCTGGGCAGTCTGATAAACCATGCGGACAGCGACCGGGTGAATGGCCGGACCTGACATGCCGCCTGTCTTATTGGCAAGCACAAACTTCTGGCGGTTGATATCGATCTTCATGCCTGTGATGGTGTTGATCAGCGACAGTCCGTCTGCGCCTCCTGCCTCTGCCGCCCTCGCCATCTCTGTAATATCTGTCACATTCGGGGAAAGCTTCATGATGACCGGCTGTGCAGCATGTTTTTTCATTTCCTTTGTGATAGCTTCTACTGCTTTTGGATCCTGACCAAATGCAATTCCACCCTCTTTGACATTCGGGCAGGAAATGTTGATTTCTAAAAGGTCTACCGGCTGGTCTCTCAACCGTTCCACTACTTCAATATATTCCTCTGTGGAATGTCCACATACATTCACCATGATTTTTGTATCAAACTGTTTTAAAAAAGGAATGTCGCGCTCCACAAAAAGATCAATTCCAGGGTTCTGAAGTCCTACTGCATTTAACATACCGCCATATACTTCTGCGACACGCGGTGTCGGATTTCCCGGCCATGGAACATTTGCAACACCTTTTGTCACAACAGCTCCCAATTTATTCAGATCCACAAACTCTGCATACTCTGCGCCGGAACCAAATGTACCGGAAGCAGTCATGACAGGATTGTTTAAGGTTACTCCACATAAATCTACTTTCATGTTCATTAGAATTCTACCTCCTCTGCACGGAATACAGGTCCTTCTTTACAGATTCGTTTGTTCTTCACGTTGCTGTGTGCGTCTTTTTCTTTTGACTGACATACACAGGCAAGGCACGCACCAATACCGCATGCCATACGCTCCTCCATGGAGATCCAGCACTCGATGTGATTTTTCTCTGCATATTCTTTTAAGGCACGAAGCATTGGCATTGGTCCGCAGGCATAAATAATCTCTGCGTCCAGTCCATTTTCACGGATCGCATCCAAAACATTTCCCTCAGTTCCTGCGCTTCCATCCTCGGTTGCCACGTAAACTTTGCCCTGCTTTTTAAACTCATCCATCAAAAACAGCTCATCGCGGAATCCTAACACAATCTGTTTCTCACAGTTTAACTCTTTTGCAAGCTGTAACATTGGAGGTATTCCTATTCCGCCTCCGATCAAAAAGGCTTTTTTCTCTTTCTTTGGGAATCCATTTCCAAGAGGCCCTACAATGCGAAGCTGTGCGCCTGTATGCATGCCAGAAAATTCTGCTGTTCCTTTCCCTGCTACACGATACACCAGACGGATTGCGCCATCCTTTTTATCAATCTCACAAATACTGATCGGTCTTGGAAGCAGTCTGCTTCCATCATTACAATAAACAGAAACAAACTGTCCTGCTTTCGCATGTGCTGCAATCTGGTCAGTGTGCAGCCACATACTGTAAATATCATCTGCGATTTCTTCCTGACGGATGATGATCGCTGTCTCTTCAAATTTTTCTGCCATCTTTGTACTTCCTCGCTTTTTCACTCTCTCAACTACTTTACATTCTTACTTCAAATGTTTGCCTCTGTAGCTCTTAATATGGTGTGTTCCTATGCTTCTGCCTCGTAAACAACACGTCCATCCACGATGGTTGCCATCACTTTTCCGGTTACTTCTCTTCCGTCAAACGGTGTGTTGCGTCCTTTACTTGCAAATTTCGTTTTGTCAATCTTATATGTTTTTCCGGATCAAAATCACGATGTCTGCAATTTTGCCCGGCTGGATATCGCCCTTGTCAATTCCAACAATCTTTGCCGGGTTATAACTCATCTTCTCTGCCATCTGCATCGGTGTGAGGTAGCCCTGCAAAACAAGTTCCGTGTAAGTGAGGCATGCGGCTGTCTCAAGTCCGACGATCCCAAATGGCGCTTTTTCATGGATGTATTTTTCTCCTCAAATGTATGCGGTGCATGGTCTGTGGAAATCACATCCATAATATTGTCACGCAGTCCTTCTTTTAATGCCTGCACGTCTTCTCTGGAACGAAGCGGCGGATTCATTTTAAAGTTTGTATCCGCATCTGCATCGATCGCAAGTTTTTCTCCTGATCGATGGACGGCTCGATTTTATGGATATCATCCGAGGTCAGTGTGAAATGATGCGGGCATACCTCTGCTGTTACTTTCATTTGCTCCATTTTGCATACCGTACCATTTTACAGAATCTCTTGTTGAACAGTGACACAAATGTAATTTTGCTCCGGTGTCCCCACTTAACATGATATCTCTTGCCACAATGATATCTTCTACCGAATTGGTGATCCCCCTTAAACCAAGCTCTTTGGAATGCGCATCCTCATTCATAACGCCGCCATTTACAAGGTTAATGTCCTCACAGTGGGCAAGTACCGGGATATCGAGTTCTGCTGCAATCTCCATCGCCTCCCGGTAAAGTTCGGAATTCATAACGGATCTGCCATCTTCACTGATCGCCGGAATTCCCGCTTCGTACATGCCGCGGATGTCTGCTAATTCTTTTCCCTGCTGTCCTTTTGTGATGGCTCCCACCTGTAAAACATTCACGACACCAACTGTTTTTGCTTTGTTTTGCACGTATTTTACAACATCCGGATTATCTACCACCGGTCTTGTGTTCGGCATTGCAAGGATAGTTGTGTATCCGCCGTGTGCCGCCGCATTACAGCCTGTCTCGATCGTCTCTTTCTGCTCCTGTCCCGGATCTCTCAAATGCACATGCATATCAATAAATCCCGGCATAACATAGCAGCCTTTTGCATCGATCACACGGTCTGCCTTTGCCTTGATGTTTTTTTCCATTTTTACGACTTTTCCATCCTCAGCGAGAATGTCTGCCACTTCGTCTGTCTCTGTCGCCGGATTGATGACATGTCCGTTTTTAATCAATAATATCATTTTTATGGTTCCTTTCTTCCCAGATAAACTACTTTTGTCGTTGTTATAATTTTGCATAAATTTCCATTGGTACGTAAGCACGGATATAGATTCCGTCCTCACGGTATTCTTCTTCCAACAGTTCACCGGATTTGCGGACAAGCTGGATCACGCCTGCATTTGCATACGGCACTGTCCGCTCCACGAGGATTTTATTTTCACGCAGGAGCTCGGATAAAAGATTCTTTAATTCCTCTAACCCGGTTCCATTTTTCGCTGAGATCTGCAGCGTATGATCTGCTTTAAAATCATGCAGCGGCTCGCTGTCCATCCTTGCATCCTGCTTGTTGAACAGCGTGATCACCATCTTGTCCTTCACATCCAGATTTGCCAGTGTCTCATATACGATCAGCATCTGCTTCTCGTGCTGCGGATTGGAAGCATCTACCACATGTAAAATATAGTCTGCGTATTTTGCCTCCTCCAGCGTGCTTTTAAATGCCTCGATCAGATGATGCGGCAGTTTGCGGATAAATCCGACGGTATCTGTCACCAATATCTGCTGCCGTCCCGACAGTTCCAGCACTCTTGTGGTAGGATCAAGCGTTGCAAACAGCTTGTCCTCCTCCAGGACTCCGGCATTGGTCAGTGTATTGATAAGTGTTGATTTTCCTGCATTTGTGTATCCCACGATCGCAGCCACCGGCATCTGATTTTTTTCCCGCTGTGCACGGGTGATATCACGGTGCTGCCGTACTTCTTTCAATTCCCGGTTCAGCTGTGCGATCCGGTCTTTGATAAGACGTCTGTCAATTTCCAGCTTTTTCTCACCCGGACCTCTCGTACCGATTCCGCCTCCAAGTCTTGACATGGAACGTCCAAGTCCGGTCAGCCTGCTCAGACGGTACTTTAACTGTGCCAGTTCCACCTGGATTTTTCCCTCGCTGGTAGTTGCTCTTGCCGCAAAAATATCCAGAATGATCAGTGTGCGGTCCATCACTTTTGTATCCAGCATGTCTTCCAGATTACGGAGCTGCGCCGGGGAAAGTTCATCATCACACACAATGCCGGTTGCACCAAGTTCCTCCACAAGCAGCTTTAACTCCGCCACCTTTCCAGAACCGATATAAGTCCCCGGATGAATGAGTTCCCGCTTCTGGATCATGGTTCCGACTACCGTTGCTCCTGCTGTTTTTCACCAGTTCTGCAAGTTCTGCAACAGAATCCTCTGCGTCATCTCCATCCTGCTCACTCACGCCTACAAGAATTACTTTTTCTTCTATCTCTTCTATTTTAAATGCTTCTGCCATTCTATTCTCCGTTATTGCTTCCTGTGGTCTCTTTTATTGTGCTGGGGTATCTTCCGGTGTCTGCGCTTCTTCCGGTGTCTGTGTATCTTCCACTGTCTGCGTATCCTCCGTCACGGCTTCCTCTGTATTCTCCACAGGCGCTGTCTGTTCCATACGGTTTTTCAGGAAAATATATTCACGCTGTGCACTCGCATCATCCGGATAAACCTGCACATACTCCTGTACCATGTTCCATGCCGAATTAAAATCGGATGTATATTCATAACAAATGATGAGATTCTGCATTAGTTCTCTTTCTGTTTGTCACATTTTCCATAGCAATACCCTGCTCTAAATAAGTGAGTGCACCGGAATAGTTTCCTTTTGCCATCTCAATTTCTCCGAGTGCATTCATCGCCTGGGAATCTGCGTTTCCTGAGTTTACATAATTCTGATAATAAACCTCTGCGTTTTCAGGAATCACCCTGTGCCTCATACACCTGTGCAATGTAAAGATTTGCGATGACGCTCTCCTTATCTAAAGCCGACTTTAACTCTGTCTTGGCATTGTCGTACTGTCCAAGATAATAGTAAATTCTTCCGCGCCATGCATAATCTCCGGCACTGTTGCCTTTGATATCAAATGCTTTATTTAAGTATTCTTCCCCTTTTTCCGTCATATCATAAGCAGAAAGGTTCTCGTAAATGTTGACATAAAGTTCGTAATCGCTGCTGTTATTTTTTACTGCCTTATCAAAATCCGAAACGGCACTCTCGGTATCTCCCTGTTTCAGATAAACACAGCCGCGCAGATAATAAGCGTCTGCCGCCTTTTTGTCATAATCAATGATCGCTGTGTAAGTGTCCACTGCCCCTGCCGCGGAATCACCACCGGCATACTGCGCCGCCGCCTTATAGTAGCAGATATCTAATTCGTTCTCTGTGATTTTCCCAATGCACTGTCCCAGAGCACTGTTAAATGCATCCACGGCTCCTGCGTAATCGCCGTTTTCCATTGCATTGATTCCAATCTGACGGTAAGCAGTCTGGTTTTCTTTGCGCTCATTGGTACAGCCTGTCATAAGCGTGAAGCTTAACAGGGTAAGCGCTGTGATATATGTAAATTTCTTTTTATTCATGAAATTAAGTCCTCTGTTAATTTTGTCCACAGTGCACGCCCATGAAATCAAAGATTTCATGGGCTCACGGGCATTCGCCCTATCAGTCATCAAAAATATCAAATACATCGTGCAAGCACTGCATTTGATATTTTTTCCTCCTGACACTGCTCATTGCTTTATGCACATTATAAATCATACGCCCAAATATTCCAAGCAATTTATAAAACAGATTCCTTCATTTCCCTGCCAGCGTTACTGTGCATAGTTTTCTCCTTCCGCAGTATCTGGCACTGTTTCACTGCCTACTCCCATTATATGTGTTGTTGGCAGATTTTACAACACACAAAAAAGAGGCGCACACCGCACTTTACATACGGCGCACGCCACTTTGTATATAGATCATATACTCCCCTAATTTTACTGATGCTGAATTTTACAGATGCCAGATATCCTCGTTATACTGTGCAATGGTTCTGTCAGATGAGAAGAAACCTGCCTGGCTCATGTTTACGAGCATTTTTTTCGCCCATGCCATACGGTCTTCGTAATCTGCAAAGATGCGCTCTTTTGCAGCAACATATTCCTCGAAATCCGGTAATGTCATAAACCAGTCTTTGTTTAATAATTCATTGTAGAGACGCTCTAAGTTTTCTCTGCATCCGACTGCCATCATCTCATCACTCACGATGAAGTCGATCGCACGTCTGATATTCTCATCATTGTCATAGTAGCTTCTGGAAACATAATCTGCTTTTGCATAGTGCTCGATCACCTGCTCAGAAGTCTCACCGAAGATGTAAATGTTATCGTCCCCAACGAACTGATGCATCTCAACGTTTGCACCGTCCATAGTACCGATCGCTACTGCACCGTTTAACATGAATTTCATGTTGGATGTTCCGGATGCCTCTTTGGAAGCAAGGGAAATCTGCTCATGGATATCTGCTGCCGGGATTAATTTTTCAGCTAATGTTACATTGTAGTTTTCTACCATAACAACTTTCAAGTATGGAGAAACCTCCGAATCTTTGCTGATCAGTTCCTGTAAGCAAAGGATCAGATGAATGATATCTTTGCAATGACATAAGCCGGAGCTGCCTTTGCACCGAAAATAACAGTGATCGGGCGGGCTGGTTTTTGCCTGCTTTGATCTCAAAATATTTGTGGATCACATAGAGTGCGTTCATCTGCTGTCTCTTATACTCGTGTAATCTCTTGATCTGGATATCGTAAATAGAGTTCTCATTTAACTCGATACCCTGTGTTTTGCAAGATAATCTTTTAATTCTGCTTTCTTTGCATTTTAACATCAAGAATCTTCTGTAATACTGTTTCATCATTTACAAATGCACCTAATTTTTCAAGTTCGGTTGCATCTTTCTTGAAGCCGTCGCCGATCAGGGATTCGAATAATGCAGTGAGTTCCGGATCACAGTGTAATAACCAGCGGCGGAAAGTGATTCCGTTTGTCTTGTTATTGAACTTCTCAGGATAGATCTTGTAGAAGTTATTCAGTTCAGAGTTCTTTAAGATCTCTGTGTGAAGGTATGCAACACCGTTGATGCTGTAACCGTAATGGATATCCATGTGTGCCATATGGACACGTCTCTCATCATCGATGATCGCTACGGATTTATCGTCAAATTTTTTCACAACACGGCTGTTTAATTCGTAAATGATCGGCATTAACTGTGGAACAGCTTTCTCAAGAAATGAATCGGCCATTTTTCCAGAGCCTCTGCTAAAATAGTATGGTTTGTGTAAGCACATGTTTTGGATACAATATCAATTGCCTCATCCATTAAGATTCCACGCTCCATCAATAAACGGATCAGTTCAGGAATCACCATACTTGGGTGTGTATCATTGATCTGAACTACTGCGTACTCATTTAATTTGTGTAAATCGCCGCCTCTTGCAAGTGTCTCATCAATGATCAGTCTTGCTGCGTTGCTTACCATGAAGTACTGCTGGTAAACACGGAGGATACGTCCCTTATCATCAGAATCATCCGGATATAAGAATAAAGTAAGGTTCTTTTGATGTCCTCTTTATCAAAATCAATTCCATCACCAACTAGGCTCTCATCTACTGTCTCCACATCGAATAAATGAAGCTTTGTGGTACGGTTGTTATATCCTAATACATCAATATCGTACATTCTGGACTGCAGATTGAATCCACCGAACTGAATGGTGTATGCTCTATCTGTCTTTGTCAGCCAGCTCTCTTTCTCGATCCATGGGTTTGGAGTCTCATGCTGGAGATTGTTCTCAAATACCTGTTTGAATAATCCGTAGTGGTAATTTAAACCAACACCGTCACCGTTTAAACCAAGTGTAGCGATAGAGTCAAGGAAACATGCTGCAAGACGTCCAAGTCCACCATTTCCCAAAGATGGTTCCGGCTCAACCTCCTCGATCTCTGCAAGGCTCTTGCCATTGTCTGCCAGTAATTTTTACATCCTCATAAATTCCAAGATTGATCAGGTTGTTGGATAATAATTTTCCGATCAGGAATTCTGCTGAAATATAATATAATTTTCTTTTTCCCTCGTTGCTGACTTTCTCCTCTGCCATTCCTTTTGTCATTTCAAGTAAAGAGAAGTATAATTCTTTGTTACTGCACTGGGAAATTGCTTTTCCTGTTCTTTTTGTTACGATTTCCTGTAAATTCATGATTTACTCCTTTCCTTGCGCCTGTTGGCGAAAGCTTATTGTATTGTCCGCTGCATTTTCTGCCGCAGTTGTTTTCGTGTTTTTCGTAAAACCGATGTTTTATGATTAATATTATATTCAGGTACACCATTTTATTCTTGTAATATTCCATACAAAAGTGGTACAATCCTATCATGTTATAAATGATGTATTATTTTAGCCTCTTTAAAATTGTGTAAACATAACAAAATGAGCACCTTGTTTTTGTGCACTTTTCAATCATGTTGTTTTATTTTCCGGATTGCAGCGCAAAGTGCATGTTTTCGGCACAATAAAATCATCACAAAGGAGTATGTACCTTATGAATATACTGGAATACGAAAATTATCAGGAAAAAATCTCCCATGGAAACCCTTTATTTCCATATATCACTTACCTGTGCTCGATCCCACTGGATTTTTCGTATGTGCCGATCCACTGGCATGACGAAATGGAGATTATCTATATAAAGAAGGGGACACGGCATTATCACTGTGGACTTCACACAATACCAGGTCAGCGCCGGAACGCTTGCACTTATCATTCCCGGGGACAGTTACATTCGATTGAACAATACGAAAACGAAAGTATGGAATATGAAAATATTATTTTTCATCCGCAGATTCTTTTATCCAAGCAGACCGACACCTGCAGCACCGACTATTTTTCCCCGCTGATGGACGGAACGCTCACAATTCCGGTACTCTATCAGCCCGGTGATCCCTATTACAAAGAGATTTCCGCCTGCGTCGATGCAAATGATGAGATCAGCAAAACCAAAACTAATCCGCCAGCTTACCAGCTTTTCATCAAAAGCCAGCTTTTTATGCTGTTTTATATTCTCTTCAATAAGTGCAGTTCCAGAAATGCCCAGAAAAAAGATTATAAGTCCCTGGAAAAAATGAAATTGATCTTAAAATTTGTGGAAAATAATTACATGGAAAAAATCACGATCGAAGATGTGGCAAAAGAAGTTAATTTAAGCCAGTCACATTTTATGAAATATTTTAAAAATACGATGGGAACGTCCTTTATCGACTATCTGAATGAATACCGGCTGACGATGGCTTCCAGACTTTTGATTTCCTCCGATTCTTCGATTTTAGATATCGCAGCGGAAGTGGGATTTGATAATCTTTCCTATTTTAACCGGTCGTTCAAAAAACGCTTCCAGCAGACCCCGAGGGAATACCGGAAGCGTTATGCACAGCCGTAACTAAGATTATCATATAACATAATATCCTACAATACCGCAGACGATTCCTGCCAGCGCGCCCACAATGATATCCTTTGGCTCATGCACTCCGACCAGCACGCGCACAATGCCCAGAAGCAAACCAATGATTCCGAGCAGTACCCCTGCTCCCGGATGCTCATAAAAAATCGTCATCGCAATAATAAAAACAGAAAATACATGCCGGCTTGGAAATGATTTTCCTTTTGTGTCTTTTTCCAGTACCGGCGGCATGTCAAATTTTTCATACGGTCTTGGCGCATTGATGATTTTCCGGACAACGGAAAGTCCCACGAAGGACACTGCCGGAACGAGTATCGCCCGCCAGAGCCACGGATTTTTGTCCGTAAACAGCATGAAAAGATAGAGCGGATACACGCAGAATACCAGTGCTGTCAGCACATGATTCAGACTTGTCACACGCTTCGCCACGCTCCTGATTGCTCCGAAGCGGTTCTGTAATTTTGATATACTGTTCTTTTGTCATGGCAAAAATCATATCCTTCCCATTTATCTTTCACTTCCGATCACTGCAAGCACAGCCCCTATAAAAATAAAGAAATCAGACACATTAAAAATAATCCTCGCGAAACCATTTCGGTCCGGTCTGAAACCGCACATAATCCACAACATGATGCTTTGTATAGCGGTCATACAAATTGCTCAGTCCGCCGCCGGCTAACATGGCAAGTCCCGTTTTTGTGAGTTCTTTTCCAGTCATCCGCATTGCAAAATAATAAATGACTGCCACAAAAACCATAATGACACTGTGTATCGCAGTCATGGCCTTCGGGTGTTTTGCGAGAAGATTTAACGTTGCACCTTTGTTGTAGAACTTCTCTATGCAGATTTCTTCCACCGAGACGTGGATTTTTTACTTTTCTGGCGTATTTTTTATCAATATATTTTTTTAAAAAAAATCAAGCGTAAAAAACTGCCGCTGTGATTGCGAAATAGATCATGCCGCAGGCTCCCTTCTTCCTCTCTCCTGCACCCATTGTAGCACATATTTTTTTCATTAAAAACGTTTTTATACAAAAACCAGATTTTTCCTCAAAATCGAACCTTCCAAGTGCAATTCCCTGCACGATATAGCGTGACAGGAACAAATAAACGATGATAACCGGGAAAATGGAGAATGCGATCATCACATAGACCTGCCCCATATCAAACTTCAGCCAGTCTGCTGCACGAAGCTGTGCGATCAAAATTGTCAGCTGACAACGGACAGCAATTGCCGGTTTCATTAACGGAAGTACAATGGAATTGAATGTGCGGAACTCCCCGGAGCCATCAATCCGCGCTGCCTCGATCAGTGATAAAGGCAGGGTACTTTCCATATACTGTTTCATGTAGAAAAATGTAATCGGTGCTGCAACCGCCGGAACGATCAATGGAATAAATGAATCCATCAGATTCATACTGCGCATTAATCTGATAAATCCAAGTGCTGTCACCTGTGTAGGAATCATCATAACTGCAAGAATAAATGTATAAATATATTTTTTCAGCCTGAAATCATAAGCGTGGATTGCATAAGCTGTCATGGTGGAAAAATAAACCGTCAATACTGCACTTAAGGATGAAATGATCAGACTGTTCACAAGGCCTTTGATGACCGGAAGTGTTCCATGCAGCAGATTGTTCCAGTTATCGAATAAATGTGTGCTCGGAACCGCGGTAAATCCTGCCTGAAGTTCTCCGTTTGATCTGGTTGCATTAATAAACAATACATAAAACCAGAACAGACAGAAAAAAGATATTATGATAAGGACTGTGTATGCAATCACTCTTCTTGCATGCAATCCCAGACCTTTCTTAACTTCCTGTTTTCTCATGCCAAATCACCCCTTTCTCTTATCGTTTCCGGTCAGTTTAAATACAACAATGCTTAAAATACCTGTGATGATAAACAGTACAACAGAAACTGCACCCGCCATACCATAGTTTTTGCTATATAAATGATTGTTCAGGAACATAATCAGTGTCATCGTAGAACGCACCGGATTACCCGTACCATTTGTTAAAATCTGTGGCACATCAAATAACTGAAGTCCACCGATCAGTGAAGTGATCAGTACATATACCAGAATTGGACGCAACAGCGGCAATGTAATGCGGAAGAAAACCTGTGTGGATGTTGCACCGTCTACTTCAGCCGCTTCAAATAATGAAGTGTCAATTCCCATCATTCCTGCCATCAGAAGAATCGTAGTATTACCAAACCACATCAGACAGTTCATAAAGGCGATCAGCCCTCTGGTACTTCCCACATTGGAGAGGAACTTATATGGTTCTGTGATGAATCCCATTTGAATCAATAAAGAATTGATCGGTCCGCTCTCTGCAAATAAAGTGAAAAATAACATTGAAAATGCAGATGCCATGATCAGGTTTGGCAGATAGATCACGGTCTTAAAAAATCTGGAACCTTTTAGTTTCAGGCGCACATCCGAAAACCATGCTCCCAATAATAAAGACAAAAAAATTTGCGGAACAAAACACATGATCCATAAAATCATCGTGTTTTTCGCATAGATCCAGATATCTCCACCCTCAAAAAGTTTGATATAGTTCTGTAATCCTACAAAATTTGGACCAACCTGTGTCAGTCCTGACATATAATTCTCAAAAAAGCTGTTATAAATGGTACTAAACAGCGGAATCAGCTGGAATATGACGTATACCACGATAAACGGAATCAAAAAAATGTATCCCCATTTGTTATATCTGACCGCTTTTCCCCCACTTTTCTTCATAATGCCTGTGCCTCCTTTATCCCGGTATATTCACAAATCGTGAAGCATCAATTTCAAATATCAGGATTGCGGAAAATCAACATCCTCTATGGTTGTTCATTTTTCGCAATCCTATCTTCATTAATTGCCACTCGGGCAATCACATAATGTTTCCTTAATATGTAAGTTCCGGATATTTCTCTGTAATACCTTTGTAGAATAAATCAAGCGCTTCCTCTAAGGTTGCATTATCTTCAAAGTAGTTTTTCATTGCTTTCTGGAACTCTTCATTGCATCCCGCATCATATGGAGAAAGGTTGCTTAAGTCGAGGCTGTATACACCTGCACAGTACATCTCAAGTGGATTCTGTCCACCTAAAATTTTGCTGGAGTAGCTTGTATCCTCTGCCATCTCTTCCATTACAATCTGGTTATTTACAAAATCATCATCATCTACAACGATCTCTTTCATGACATCTGCATCGGTTGTCATCGTAAGCATAATATCTTTGATGGTTGCTGCGTTATCCGTACCTGCTGCAGCAGCGATCCATGTACCACCCCAGAAGAAGCCCTGTGGTCCTTCAGCAGCACCCCAGCCTCCTTCGTATCCGATAGAACCTTCTGTATCAGCAGCCATAGAGAAGTTTACTAACCATGCTGGTCCAAAGTAGCAGAATACTTTACCTTCCGGGAAGAAACCTTTTCTCCAGTCATCGCTCCACATATCGTGAACACCAGTCTCACCGGCATCTACCATTTTCTTGGAGTCTTCCACCCATTTCATAATATTATCATCAATGTTTACTTTTCCGTCTTCTACCCATTTGGAAGTAACATTGTTCGAATATACACGGTATGTATCATTTGCAGAAGATGTCATCTGATATCCGGCAGCTTTCATCTTTTCTGCTGTAGCGTTGAAGGTATCCCAGTCAGAAACATATTTCTGGACTTCTGCCGGATCATCGGATCCTAATACTTCTTTTGCAGCTTCACGGTTGTAGAATAATACACCCGGGCATCCCTGCCATGAAACACCTTTTAATACACCGTTCGAATCTGTTACAATATCTTTTGTATACTGGTACTGATCTTTCAGATCTTCGTCTGTGATTCCGAGATCTGCGACCGGCATTGTGTAATCTGTATCAACATATTTCAACGCATAATCTGCTTCTAATAAGAATAAGTCAATCTTATCATCCGCTGCAGCAGAATCCTGAGCTAAAAGATTTGCATCCAGGTTGTTCTGGTATGCATTGTCATCACTTGGTGTGATATTCCATTTTACTGTGATGTCCCCAATCTTACCTGTTGTAGCATCCACTTCTTCATATTTGTCATAGTGTGCTTTCAGACGTCTCTGGAACTCATCATTCCAACAATAGATGTTCAAAACTTTTCCTTCATCTGCTGCAACGTTCTCTCCGTCCGCTGCCTCTGTAGATGCTGCCGTGTTGTCTGCTGCATCCCCTGAAGCTGCGTCGCTTCCGCATCCAGCAAGCATGGATGCTGTCATTGCTGTAGCAAGTAATGCTGATAACAATTTTTTCTTCATGTTTTCTTCCTCCCTAAATATGTCTGGTTCGTTTTTGTAAGTTTATTGTATGTTTTTTCCCACTCATAATATATAAAATTCATTGACAAAATATCATTTTCATGCTATCTTTTGCATCAATATAGTATTACATTAGACTGTGAATTTTACGAAGTGAAAAGCAGGATAAAATCAGGGGGGGGTTCCTATGGATCTTTCTAAAGAATGGTACCGGAGTGAATTTGTAAATCAGGAAATGTTAGAACAGCATCGTGTCATTGAAACTGAATATATGTTCTATGACGCGATTGCAAATGGAAATATCGAATATGTGCAGGATAACTGTATAAATCAGACCTTCACAAACCCGGATGGAATGGGAAAACTGTCCGAGGACAAACTTCAGAATATCCGCTATCACTTTGTTGTCACGACCGCCATGATCACAAGATACTGTGTGCATGCCGGAATGGAACGAACAGGCATACAGTCTCAGTGACTTTTATATTTTAAAAATGGATAAATGCAGGACGATCGACCAGATCAGCAGGCTGCACGATACGATGTGTCTTGATTTTTGCAGCCGCATGAATGAATTGAAACGCCGGCAGATTCTCTCCAAACCGATTGTACTCTGTCTAAACTACATTTATAGTCATATCCACTACCGCATTACCATCAAAGAATTGGCCGAATACCTGAGTCTGTCGGAAAGTTACCTGTCCAAATTATTTTTAAAAGAAATGGGAATTCCGCTCAGCCACTATATCACCGATTTAAAAATCGAAAAAGCAAAAAATCTGCTGCAATATTCAGATTACAGCATTGTCGAAATCGCCAATTATTTCTCTTTTGCTTCCCAGAGCCATTTTATTCAGGTTTTCCAGAAAAAAACTGGCATTACACCTTATAAGTACAGAATAAAGTACTTCCGGACAAACTGGGAAGCGCCAAAGAAATCTTAAAAACTTTTTTTCGTAACTCTATGACATAATGTATTCAATCTCTGTGTGGTCTGTCAACATCGATTCTGTAACATAGCTGCCATCTGTTTCCACACCGTTTACGATCATTTTTATGCATCCACACTGTGCATGGTTACGGTTCTTCACAACAATATGTAAGTGTTTTCCACGGAAATCTTTTTCGATTTCAAACTGTTCCCACTCTTTTGGAATAGAAGGTGCTATGCGCAGTCCTTCAAAATCAGGCCGCATTCCAAGAATTCCCTCTACACAGCCCACCATCACGGTAGATGCCGTTCCTGTCAGCCAGTGTACATGGGAACGCCCGAACTGCGGGCTTGCCTTTCCCTCTGTAAACTGTCCATAGCAGTATGGCTCTAACACCCGGATCTCTGCGTCCGCATTCTGTGCTGCCGGTGAATTCTCCATAAAGTAAGTGAATGCCCGGTCTCCGTGTCCAAGCAGTGCCTCTGCCAGAATCAGCCAGCCCTGTGACTGGGAGAAAATACCTGCATTTTCCTTTGTTCCTGCATTGTAGATCACTGCCAGTGCTCCCTCAAATGCTTCTTTATGATATGGCGGATCCATAAGGATCGCACCAAACTTTGTGTTCAGCTTCTCATAAACATTTTCCATTGCTTTTTCTGTCTGCTCTTCTGTCGCAAGCCCGCTGATCACGCTCCAGCTCTGCGGATTCAGCCACATATTTGCCTCGTTGTCCGTTCTCTTTCCGATTGTCTCTCCTGCCTCTGTAAATCCGCGGATGAAACGGTCTTCATTCCAGCAGAACTCATTGATCACATCCCCCTGCTGTTTCTGTTTTTCTTCCAGATATGCAATATAATCTGTATCGCCTTTATACTCCGCAAATTTCTTCAGAATTGTCATTGCATAATAAAACTGCATCGCAACAAATGAAGACTCTCCTGCTTTTCCAAGTCTTAAACAATCATTCCAGTCGGCATAAAGTCCTGCCGGCATTCCGTGTACACCAAGATGATTCATGGAGAAATCAACTGCACGTTTCAAATGCTCATACACAGTTCCTTCCTCTTTGTCTGCAAAAGGGATCACCTCATCTAAAAATGCCATGTCACCGGTTTCGGAAATGTACTTATAAACGGTTGGGAACAGCCAGAGTGCATCATCTGCGCGATACTCCGGATGTCCTGTCTCGTTTACATAAGATGCATCTTCCGGTGTATCCTCATGCCCCGGATTGTGTGTAAATTTTACAAGCGGAAGTCCTGCTCCGTGATGCACCTGTGCAGAAAGCATGAAACGTATCTTATCTTTTGCCATCTCAGGTGCAAGGTGGATCACACCCTGGATATCCTGCACGGTATCACGATATCCGTAACCATTTCTTAAACCACAGTAAATGAAAGACGCTGCTCTTGACCAGATAAATGTCATGAAGCAGTTATAGGCATTCCATGTATTGATCATAGTATCAAATTCAGGACTTGGAGTTTTCACCTGAAAATGCTCTAATTTCTCATGCCAGTAACCGATCAGTTCTTTTACTTCTTTCTCACAAATCTCTTTTGGATTACTGTAATGTGCACAGATTTCTGCTGCTTCCTCATCATATTTCATTCCAAGAAGGAATGCGATATTTTTGCTTTCTCCCGGCTGTAATATAAGGTTCAAAGCAAGCGCTCCACAACTGTTCTCATTATAATTTAAAGTATTATCCAGTTTTCCGTTTACCACACCTGCCGGATTGGAATAATTGTGATAATGTCCGATAAAGTTCTCTTTTGAACCACAGTAAGATGTCACTTCCGCTCCTGCTGCCCCGAAGAACCGTTCTATCACAACTTTGTGATCGACCTCAACGCCTTCCTCCTGTCCATCTAAATTACCATGGATGAGCTGACGGATTCTGTTTTTTTCGAACTGTGTTCTTGTGATGAACTGGGAATACTGGAGATTCACCTGATCCTGTTCGTAATTGCTGTTATTGGTAAATTCCGCATAACCCGTGATCGTCAGTTTTCTTACTTTATCAGAAGTATTGGTGACATTTAAATCCCACACTTCATAAGATGCATTGAGTGGCACATAATAAAGTGCTTCTGTTCTGATATCTTTATATTCCGCATTGATTTTTGTATATGCAGTTCCATGATGACACTCACTCTTATAAGTTTTTAAATCTTTTCCGACCGGCTGCCAGGATGCAGACCAGAAATCATTTTCATCCTCATCTCTGATGTAAATGTATCTTCCCGGCTGATCAAAATCGTTAAAAATGTAACGAAGAATTCTTCCGTTTGCACCTGATTTTGCAAAGCTGTATCCGCCTGCGTTGTTTGAAATGATCGCACCATATTCCGGGGAACCAAGATAATTGGCCCACGGTGCCGGAGTGTCCGGTCTTGTAATCACATATTCTCTCTTTTCATCATCAAAATATCCGTATTGCATGTTCTGTCTCCTCGTTTTTTTATTATTTTAAAATCACGTTTACCGTATAGCATCCACCATTTGATTTTTCAATGGATGTTTTGCTTATCACTGCTTTCTTCCCTTCCATCCGGATGTCTAATTCCGGCATGGCAGCAACCTCACTGATCTGATAAGCTCCATAATCTTTCTTCTCCGCATTGTGATAGCGGATCACAAAGGTATTGCCTGCAAACTCCAGATGCACACCTGCATTTCCATCATCATCAAACTGCTCCTTCACCAGTTTCGGTTCTATTACAAGATCACCAAAACTTCCCTTCACACCAAAAACCTCTGTGATGATCGTAAGCATATACCAGCTCGCCGCACCGGTCAGATAAGCATACATGCCTCTGCCTTCTGCGTTAAAATATTCCGGGATTCCGGGATAAATTCTGCTTGTGTCAAAATCCAGTGCTGTATCTGCCAGTGTCTGCAATGCCTTGTATCCTTCCCGGATAAATCCTCTCTGATAAAGAGCATTGGCATACATGACCGTCATGTGTGAAAATACAGCTCCGTTTTCTTTTTCCCCGTAAGCAAAACCAAACATTCTGCCAAGATCAAATTTATTTTCATGGAAATTGGTATTCAGACGATAGCCTCCGGCATCCTTGTCATACAGATAGGTGTCTGCGCTCTCGCAGACTGCCTGTACCTGTTTTTCATCGGCTGTTCCACTCATAATGGCAAAGACCTGACCGGTGAGCATCATGCGTACATTGTTATCATATTTACCTTCCACCCTATTGCCATGATTATCATAATAGCTGTTAAACCACGCATGGTCTGCCCCATCATTGACCCATTCCTTCTGACGGATATACTCCATCATCCAGTCTGCCTTGCTGTAAAGACTCTCTGTAAGTTCATCTATCGCAACTGCCACTGTTCTTCCACTGACGTTATGACGGCATTTTTTTGTATAAGTCTTTAATAACTCCTGCTTTGCCTGAATATCTGTATACAAAGTATCTTCATCTGAAAGCAGCATCTGCATTTCTTCTAAAATTTCAATTTCTGTGCAGCCACACTGTTTTTCCAATGCTTTCAGGTAATCTGCAAGCTGCCGCAGATTTCCGGCATACGCACAGGTGAAGGCAACACTTTCGCCTTTCTCCTCTGCCATATCAAGTGCATCGTTCCAGTCTGCACCGCGAAGTCTGATGATGTTATGATCTCCGACTTCATAAAATGCACAGAGATTCTGCAGTAAAAGGTGTTCTAACACACTTCCGTAATAAACATCATTGTCCTCCGTTTTCTGGATCTCTCCATATGCACTGTTCCACTCCTCATCAATGGCTGTGCCTCTTTCCACCTGGCGGTCTTTAAAATATGAAACTTTTTTCAGAAGGATCTCAATATCCCCTGTCTGGTCAATGTAAAGCTTTGTTGTCAAAAACGGCCAGAATCCATGATCCATCCACACACGCGTGATATGATTGCGGTCAGCAATAAATTCTCCCTGTTTCTCTCCGATGATGGTTGCATTGCTTCCGTCCATCCGCACACCACCGTAATTGTCTAAGATCATCTGTCTGACTCCTGATGGATTCATTAATAACAGTGCCAGACAATCCTGCCAGAGATCGCGCCAGCCTCTGCCGCCTTTTCCATAATCATGGTGTGGCAGAAATGAACATCCATAGATTCTTCTTAAGATTGGCTGAAAACTTACCCAGCGCATATAATTATCAAAATCCTGATTGCCCGTATAATATTTTACATTTACTTTTTTCTGCCAGTAATTTTGTGTTTTCTGAAGTGCTTTATTTACCTGTGCACTGGTTGCATAATCGGCTGCCACTTTCCGGATCTCATCCGCATCTTCTGTCACCCCGATGATGACCGTATAAGTTTTTGCTTCTCCAGGCTGCAATGTGATCTCTTCAAACCGGATGCCGCCTACTGCTTCTTTTCCTTCTGAATGGTATCCGGCTTTCACGCCATCCCTGTTTTCCAATACCGCTCTTGGATGTGTAAAACTTCCCCCTTCCCCGATGAACAGATCGACAGTCGGATAAAAATCTCTTGGACTGTTTCCCTCTCCATCCATACCGCAGACATAATAAACCATCTCATTTTTCTTATGTCCACGTTCATCAAAGGACATCGTCGGTCTGACACATACCCCGTTTGTTGTAACCGTAATGCGGTGCAGCAGAGAAGTTACATGTCTGTGATCCCGGATATTATCTGCACTTCTTCCATAAACCGGAACTGCTGCAACAGGTGTGATCGTCCGTGCAGCTTTGCTCTCATTACAGATCTCCACCTGCATGATCTCTGCTACATGTGCAAGTGGCGCAAAAGAAGTTACTTTTGCAGACAATCCATATTTTTCAGAAGAGCGTGTGACTGTCTGCCACATAAATCCTGCTGTCAGGGTACTTTCTTCCTGCTCCTCTGTAAACCGGTTCAGTTCTGCTTCTGCGGACGCACCTGTTACAGACCAGCTTCCGATCCCTTTTATCTGGCACCAGAAATTTCTGGTAGAACGGTTATTATGTAAATTTTCTGCACTCACCGGCTCCATCAGGAATGTGTTCTGATCCACTTTGGAATCTCCGCCAAAATCCGGTGTCACTGCTGCTTTTAATCCTTTTTCATTCGCCACCGGCAGATACAGATAACTGTAATTTTCTGCCTTATCTAAAGTAAATGTTCCATCTTTATCCAAAAAACGTACTGCTGCCATAGTTCCTCCTTGTTCTGTTCATTGACATTTTTAACTGTTCTTATCATAGCGGAACATATCAGCAAAAAATGCCCCGCTTATTCTGCCAGCATCACTGCTGAAATATTTTCAACGGTGATAGTATGCGCTCCTAACTTTTGTCCACCTTCCGGTGTTCCTAAGAGCAGCACGAACTCACCTGTTTCGGTTGACTGCTCACTCCACGTTGGATCCACTGTATATTCTTTTGTTTCTCCTGCCTTCAATGTAATATCATCATAAAATCCTTTATATCCATTCTCCGGGTCTCTGAATCCAAGTTTTACGACACGGTCAATGCTGGATGTAATATTAAATTTAATCTCATATTTATTTCCCTGGATCAATGTGAGATTCTGCTGGGCAGCCTGAACATCCCAGTTATTGGTTCCGGAATTTTCCAGTGTAAACAAGAATGTTCCATCTGTTTCCTTCTGTGTTCCATTGCATTCATCAGCAATGCTGCTCCAAAGTCCTGTCAGCATATTTTCTCCCACCGGAACAACCGGTTTGATCACCGGTTCATCAATCTCCGGCGCATCAATCTTCTCCAGCGAAATATTGTCAAAGCAGATTCTGTGCTTCTGATCAATTGCCTGTCCATCGACTGCACCAAGCGTAAATGAAAGGATTGCTTTCATGTCTGTATCGCATGACATTTTAAAATCATACGAAATATTCTGATACTGACCGTCACCTGCAAGATCAATGATTCTGCTTCCGGTGTAAGGTGTCCAGTCATTATCTGACGAACCATCTCTCTGAATCGCATACATAATTTTACGTGCCAGATTCGATTTTACGTCAAATTTCAGGTGGTACCACTGATCTTTTTCCAGTGCGACATTGTTCTGTTTCAACTGAATATACCAGTCCGCATCTCCGGTGCTGTTAATGGTAATATCTGCCGCATTATTCTCTGTGAGACTGTCCACTACAATGGATGCAAGTCCATCAGAATATTTATAAAATTCATAACCGGATAATCCTGCATTGAAGGAACCGTTTTTAATCAGGGAATCTTCCACGATTTTAACCTGATCGAGATAAATCTCTCCCTGTCCTGACATTGTAAATACAAGATCTTTATTGCTATATGTGGCCGCACTGATTTTTAAAGTATATGTCTGGTTTGCATCCGTAAGTGCATAACTTTGTTCTGCTCCTGCGGCACTCACTTTCAGATCTGCATCTCCTCTTGCCACAAAAGAAAGTTCATAATTGATACCATCCGTAAACGCTAGACCTCTCTGCGAAACTGTAAGCGATGATTCTTCTGTGTGATTGATCTGTGCATGAAGCTCTCTTTCATTATTTACATTTGTGACGCTTGCTGCGCTAGCATCTGATATTTCCCAATAGGCGAGTCTTCCCTCTCCCTCCTGGAAATCTCCATTGTATACAAGACTTCCATTTGCAAGAATGGTTTTCGCTTCCACTTCATTTGGATCTGCATCCTTTGTCATTTTGACTGCAACATTACGGATCTCAATGTCTGCCGCAGAGCCTGCTGCTCCCATATTGTATTCAAGTCTGCCGTTTGCATCGTTGTCCTCTGTCATTTTAAAAGAATAACTGTATGTCTTCCAGTCTGTTGTAAGACTGGTGTTCTCACTCAGATATGCCATGTAAGAACGATCCGGTGCTTTCACCGCGGTATTCATGGTTCTGTTTTCAGAACTCTTTGCCTCATAGGAAACCTCATATGTGGCACCTTTCTTAAACGGAATACCTTCCTGTACCAGTTGTACACTGTAATCAACGGTTCCTTCCTTTTCCGTCGTGATCTTTATGGAGTTATTTTCAATTACCGCTTCTGCTGCTCCGCCATTTGCTGTCATAAACTTCCAGTCTGCCTCATCTGTAAGACTTTCTTTTTCAGCAAAATTTCCATTGTTCACATAATTTCCATTTGCATCCGGATCACGGAGCACCACATTTTTCTCCGGTCTCTTTACATTCTCATCATAGCTGTCCTTCTGATATACCCTGACATAGTCCACTGCAAGCTGCGCTTTCTCATCAAAAGGTGTCGTGTCATCAATATTGCCGACCCAGGAACCCCCGACAGCCACGTTTAAGATCATGTAAAATGGCTGGTCAAACGGTGCCGGATATGCAACCGTTCCCACGTTTTTCGTTGTGGAATACCAGTCATTTTCCTCATGGTATAAAATCCCATCGACATACCATCTGATTGCTCCCGGCTCCCATTCACAGGCAAAGGTATGATATTCATCTGCAAAATCGCCTGCTGCTAAAATCTTTGTACCCTGGCTTTCCGCATGTGGCTCTCCATAATGGATGGTTCCATAAAGCTTATTGGTCTGTTGTCCCATAACTTCCATGATGTCGATCTCACCACATTTTGGCCACTGTCCATATAAATTTTCATTTGTAGGCATCATCCAAAATGCAGGAAGATATCCGGTTCCCTGCGGAACTTTTGCCCTGCATTCAAAATATCCATATTTAAAATCTTTCTTTCCCTGTGTATTTACCCTTCCGGATGTATAGGATACTTTTCCATCCTGCTCGGTTTTCTCCGGCTGAATGATCAGCTTTCCGTCTTTTACATAAATGTTTTTCTCCGTATCCACATAAGCCTGAAGTTCGCTGTTTACCCAGCCCGGATCGTGAAGTTCAACATTCCAGTCTGATCTGTCTAACGCAGTTCCCTCAAACTCGTCCTGCCATACAAGATGATATGCTGAATCTTTTGCAGGATCTTTTACTGCTGGCTGCTCCGGCTTTTGTTCCGGCTGCTGGTCCGGCTTTTGTTCTGGCTTTTGTTCCGGCTGCTGAGCAGTCGGCTGATTGTTGTTCTGCGCCTTCTGATTGTTATTCTGCACTGGCTTCTGTGTTATTTTTTCTTCTGGCTGCTGTTTTGCTTCTGCAATCTCTGCCACTATCGTTTTATCTTTTTCCTGCTCTGCTGGCTGCGACTTTTTTCGCTTATCAGCAGCCGGCTTTTTCGATGTGTCTTTTGCGGACTTCTCATATTTTCCAGCAGTGACAATTTCATTATCATTTCCAATTTTCAAAGAAACTTTGATATTTTCTTTTTCTATCACACTGCTAATCGATATCTTTGCCTTTTCTAATATCTTGCTGCAAAATTCTTCCTCATCTCCTTCTGCCGTAACCTGAATCGTTCCATCTTCTTTCAGATATCCCATTTCATGCGCATGCGCGATCATTTTTTCCATGCATGTCTCAAATGTCATGCCTTCCAACTGCATCGCAGCAATTAGTTTCTGCGCATCCTCATTTACAGGTTCCACTGCTAAAACATTCGCATTTTCATCCAGATAAATACGTAACTCCGGATTGATTTTCACTGTGATAACAACTGAATAATTTTCTGGTATCTGAAATATGGTTTCCGATACCTCTGTCGTTTCTGTCACTTCTTCTGCCTGTTCTGCAGCAGTCTGTGACTCCACTGCTCCCGACTCTTTCACATCACCTGTTTTTCCGCAACCCGAAAAGACAAGCACCATGCAGCCCAATAGCAGCACTGCTCTTTTCCACTTTTCCCTCATTTTTTTATCCAACATAAAAAACCTCCCTTTTCATTTTGTGTATTTATCCTAACAAATGAAAAGGAAGGTAAAAATCAAATTCTTGCACTAAATATCAAATTCATGCCGTATTATAATAAAACCTATACTGCTTCATAATCTTTTAGTCATCCATCCCACAGTTTAACCTTTGGGTTCTGCCGCTCGTAACATAGATTGACGGCAGACTCATAACCTAAACTCCGGGCTACGCCATGCTATTGACTGTTTTATATTTATAAAGCATCTCCGCATGGTTCTGTTCTTCGATCTGAATGTCTGCCAAAAGTTTTCTGACACCCGGATCACCGAATGCAAACACTTCCGTATTGTAAGTGGAAGAAACAAGTTTTTCTGTTCCGATACAGTCTGTTGCAAGGAAACAGTCCGTTTTCTTATCTTCGGAAGGTGCCATGCTGTAGGTAGCAGCCGGGTTATAATCTTTTCCATCACTGTCGTTGCAGTCGCAGGAAGGAACTTTTCCAGACAGCACCTGTGTCAGGGATTCTAAATGCTTCTGCTCTTTTCCATGCAGATCTGTGAACAGGTCAATAAGCACCTGATCTTTGGCAAGTTTACTGTATCTCTCGTATTTTTCCACGCAGCACTGCTCCTGTGTCTGTAAGTCTTTGATCACGGTTGTCTCTTTTTCGCTCAATATCATCTTTCTACCTCTTTCCGACGGATTTTAAAATCCGCACATTTTTTTCACGATGATATTATGAGTCATAAAAATGGTAATTATTCACTTCCTTCGTGAAAATCTGCTGCCCGGGCAGACAGACTGATAAATCTTTTTGGCGTCATTCCATATTTCTTTTTAAACTCCCGATGGAAATAAGACAAATTCGAAAATCCACAGGAAAGCGCCACCTCGAGCGTATTTGTCTCCCCATTTTCAAACTGGTCTGCCGCACGCTCCAGACGCACATTTTTGATGTACTGCACGCATGACATTCCCATGTATTTTTTGAAAAAACGCATAAAATAATACTCACTGAAAAAACAGATTCCGGCAAGTCCTGAAATCGTCAGTTCCTCCATATAGTATGCATCGATATAACTTAAAACTTCTTTTAACTTTTTCGCATGTTCTGTCAAAATCGCATCTGCCTCTGTATTCCGGGTACAATATGGAATCAAAGCCGCCACAAGCTGCAACAGATATGACTTGATAGCAATCTCGTATCCGGGTGTTTTTTTGTCATACTCCGTGTTTATATCCTCAAACAGATCTGCTGCCTTTTCGTAAAGCGGATGTCCTTTTTTGATTACAAACGGCGGGATCAATTTCTGGTTCATCAGTGGATTCAAATACCGGATGGCACAGATATCCGCAGCCTTTGCACCAAGAAAATCCATATGAAACACATACGTTTCCGACTGCATGCGCTCCTCTTTTTCATTGGAAATCGCATGCAGCACCGCAGGCGGAATAAAAATCAGATCTCCCTCTTCCACATCATAAGTTTCAAGATGGATCTGATATGTGCAGCTTCCTTCTCAATCCGTGTAAATTCTGCCTCCTCATGCCAGTGCGCAGTGACATAAGGATACTCCTTCCATAACGGCGTCACATATTTTGCAGCGGAAAAATTTCTTCGCCGTGTCTGGCGTTCTCATGCTGGTCTAAGGATAAAGTTATTTTTCTTTCATTGTGTTGATTCCTCTTTAACATCATTGAAACAGGTTGCAAAACGCCTTCTAGGCTGTCTTAATCCACATTTGCATAGCAGTTTTGTGCAATAATGCCTTATATTTATGCAAGATTTTTCTTTTCTATATTCTATTATAACAGTATCATACAATCAAGTGCAGAGATTGCGAAACTCAAAGAAATGTAAATTTAATTGTGAAAAATTAACAAAAGCTTGAGAAAACACTGGAGAGCGGTCGGGTCGGCACTTAGAAGGTAGGCACAACATTAGTCGTGACTAGCTTCTTAGTACCGTTACCAGCGACACGTAGCGAAAGCGTGTTTTCGAAAATTTTGTTAATTTTGAACAATTTTAATAAACAAAATGAGTTTCGCAATCCCCCAGAATCGAAAGAAAAGGAGAATTTATGAAAAGAAAATGGTGGCATGATAAAGTAGCTTATCAGATTTACCCAAAAAGTTTTTGGATACAAACGGAGATGGAATCGGCGACTTAAAGGGAATCATCTCAAAGCTGGACTATTTGAAAGAACTCGGAATCGACATCGTCTGGCTCTCCCCGGTTTACGAATCCCCTTTGTCGATCAGGGATATGACATTTCCGATTACTATAAAATTGCAGAACAGTTTGGCACAATGGATGATTTTGACACCCTTGTCGCCGAAATGAAAAACGCGGTATGCATCTGATCATGGATCTCGTCGTCAATCACTGTTCCGACAAACACGAATGGTTTCAGAAAGCACTCGCCGACCCGGACGGTCCTTACGCCGGCTACTTCTATTTCCGCGAAGGAAAAGACGGCAAGGCACCAAGCAATTACCGCTCTATTTTGGTGGATCTGCATGGACAAAAGTTCCCGGCACAAATAAATATTATCTCCACACCTTCGCTAAGGAACAGCCCGATTTAAACTGGGAGAACCCGGTCGTCCGCAAAAATCTATGAGATGATCAACTGGTGGTTTGAAAAAGGCATTTCCGGTTTCCGTATCGATGCCATCATCAATATCAAGAAAAATCTTGATTTTCCATCCTTCCCGGCGGACGGCGATGACGGACTTGTCTCCTGCGATAAAATGTTAGCTTCCGCGCATGGGATCGGCACATTTTTAGAGGAAATGAAACATGAAACATTTGACAAATACGACGCTTTTACGGTCGGCGAAGTATTTCATTTAAAAGAGGATGAACTGCGTGAATTTATCGGTGAGGACGGTCATTTTTCCACAAAATTTGACTTTTCCGCCCATGTGCTCTCCTATGGGGAACACGGCTGGTATGATGCTCCTGCCCTCGATTTCAACCGGTGGCGCACTGCCCTTTTTGACACCCAGAAAGCAGACCTTACCGTTGGCTTTGAGGCAAATATTATTGAAAACCACGATGAGCCACGAGGTGCTACACACTATCTTCCTGCACACGCCAGAAATGAAGCCGGTGTGAAAATGCTTGCAGCTACTTACTTTTTACTGCGCGGAATTCCTTTATCTATCAGGGACAGGAAATCGGCATGACAAACTGTGTCCGAAACGATATTTCCGAATACGATGACATCAGCACCAAAGATCAGTATCAGGCTGCTTTAAATGCCGGATGTTCGAAAGAGGCAGCACTTCACGCCTGCTATGAAAACAGCCGTGACAATGCAAGAACCCTATGCAGTGGGGCAATTCCCTGCACGGCGGTTTCACCACCGGAACCCCGGCTTGCGGAGAATCCAAATTATACAAAGATCAATGTAACAGACCAGATGAACCGGTCAGATTCCGTTCTCTCTTTTTACAAAGAACTGATCGCACTCCGCAAAGCACCGGAATACGTGGAAACCTTCACTTACGGAACGTTTGCCGCTGCTTATGAAGATGTAGACCATATGTTTGCATACTACCGCACCAACGAAGAAACCGGACAACGCATTCTGATTGCCGGAAATTTCGGCACAGACACCGTGACACTGCCGCTTGAAAAACAGGCTGACCGTGTACTTCTTACCAATGGAAAAGCTGTGGATGAAATTTTAAATGGAAACAGAGAAAGTACTTCTCTTGTATTGGGAAGCTGCGACTGTGTTGTTTTATTATCAGGTCAATAAATTTTCTTTTTCCTTGACAAATCATTTTTTTCGTGCTTATAATAGCGTTAATTGAAGCAGAACACAGGCTTTGACGGGAAGAAGTACAGTTAAGCGGAAGATACAGAAAGCTGCCGGCTGATGAGAGGCGCATCGGAATCTTAATTCGAATACATCCCCGAGCTTCACACCGAATTTGTTTTTGATTATTTGATATCTTGCAATAGTAGGCTGTGACGTAGTGGCGCACGTTAACCGCGCCGGAGTGTTGTCGGACACTCACGAAGGTAGGCAGTGCGAACTGCTTATGAAATAAGGTGGTAACACGAGTTTAACCCTCGTCCTTTTATTAGGACGGGGGTTTTTGCGCGTATTAAATGAGCAGTGCCGTCTGAGGAAAGAACAAAATGCTGTGCTTGCACAATGCATTTTGTGATTTTCTTAGACGATAGGGCGAAGCCCGCGAACGAGAGAGCTTCGCTCTCGAGTGGGCACTGCGGATTTTAATCGTTCACTCAAAAAAAGAAAGGAACCTAATAAAATGACATTATACGACGAATTAGTTGCCCGCGGACTGATCGCGCAGGTAACAGACGAAGAAGAGATCAAAGATTTGATCAACAACGGAAAAGCAACTTTTTATATCGGATTTGATCCGACAGCAGACAGCCTTCACGTAGGACATTTCATGGCACTCTGCCTGATGAAACGTCTCCAGATGGCAGGAAACAAACCAATCGCTTTAATCGGTGGCGGTACCGCAATGATCGGTGACCCGTCCGGACGTACCGACATGCGTCAGATGATGACACCGGAAACGATCCAGCACAACTGTGACTGCTTCAAGAAACAGATGAGCCGTTTTATCGATTTTTCTGAAGGAAAAGCATTGATGGTAAATAACGCTGACTGGCTGATGGACTTAAATTACATTGATGTTCTCCGTGAAGTAGGCGCTCATTTCTCTGTAAACCGTATGCTCACTGCTGAGTGCTACAAACAGCGTATGGAGAAAGGCTTAAGTTTCCTGGAGTTCAACTACATGATCATGCAGAGCTACGATTTCTACACCTTATACCAGAAATACGGCTGCAACATGGAGTTCGGCGGCGATGACCAGTGGAGCAACATGTTAGGAGGTACTGAGCTGATCCGCCGTAAACTCGGAAAAGACGCTTACGCTATGACTATCAACCTTCTTTTAAATTCCGAAGGCAAAAAGATGGGAAAAACACAGTCCGGCGCAGTATGGCTTGATCCTGAGAAAACTTCTCCATTCGACTTCTTCCAGTATTGGAGAAACGTTGCAGACTCTGACGTATTAAAATGCATCCGTATGCTGACTTTCCTTCCATTAGAGGAGATCGATGCAATGGAAAGCTGGGAAGGTGCACAGCTCAATCAGGCAAAAGAAATCCTTGCATTCGAGCTGACCAAATTAGTTCACGGGGAAGAGGAAGCATCAAAAGCAAGAGAAACTTCCCACGCACTTTTTGCCGGTGGCGGAGATTCCGCACATATGCCAACGGTAGAGTTATCCTCTGCTGATTTTGCAGACGGCGATATGGATATCCTGTCTCTTCTCGTAAAAACAGAGCTCGCTCCATCCCGTTCCGACGCAAGACGTGCCGTAGAACAGGGCGGTGTCTCAGTTGCAGACGAGAAAGTAACCGATATCAAGACCGCTTACAATGCAGATTCCTTCGGCGCAGATGGACTTGTTGTAAAACGTGGTAAAAAGAAATTCGTGAAAGTAATCGTAAAATAATGAACTGTATCATAAGAAATGCACAAATGAGCGACTATGACTCCGTCGTCCGCATCTTAAATCAGGGGCAGGCGCTTCATATAAACTGGCGTCCCGATATTTACAAACCCAATGATGCGCTTCTGCCAAAGGCAGTATTTGAGGAAATCGTAAAAGGCGATACTTTCTATATTGCAGAAAATGAAGGAAATGTGATCGGAATTTTAGAACTTATCTTCCGGCATATTGAATCTCCTGCACAGGTGACACGGGACATTGTTTTTATCGACACAATGGCGGTTGACGAACCTTACCGCGGCATGGGTGTCGGACATCTTTTCTTTGAAAAAGTAAAAGAGATAAAAGCAGAAAAAAATCTTGACGGCATTGAACTTCAGGTGAATGCAAAAAATAAAGCTGCCTACGAGATGTACTGTAATTACGGATTTACGGAAAAATCCATTAATATGGAATTACTGTAAAAACTATATTTACCTAAAAAAAGGACACATATCACAATGTTATATGCATTAAAGGATATGTGTCCTGATCTTAATATATTTCTATGCGTTTTATTGGTTGACATAATTTTCTATCCACTTAATTGCATAAAGAGGAATATTCGTCATCCAATCCTGCTCTCTATAATCCGACATTGATGTCCGGACTGCATAAGATGGTTGATACTTTTCACAAAAAGCTTTCAAACTCTTTGCTTTCAGATTTTCTTCCGCTTTCACTTCAATTGGAATAACAGATGTTTTTCCCTGAACTAAAAAATCAATCTCTCCCTTGGAATTTTGCGTTGAATAATAGTAAGGTATCACTCCGACATCTGATATTAACTGCTGCAATATATACTGCTCTGTCAATGATCCCTTAAATTCTGTAAAAATCTTATTTCCTTCTATAATCACTTTTGCATCCAGATCTGTCATCGCTATGAGCAATCCAATATCCACTAAAAAAAGCTTAAAAGCATCAAAATCAATATATGCTTTCAATGGAAGATCCGGTTTTTGAATCCGCTGTACTTTATGAATCAATCCGCAATCCAATAACCATTGAATTGCCAGTTCAAAATCCTTTGCCCGGCTCCCCTCACGTACCTGTCCGTAAATATATTTTTTATTCTCTTTTGCAAGCTGCATCGGAATCGAGTTCCACACAAGATTCAGTCTTGGAACAAGCTTTATTTCTGCATGCTTTGAAAAGTCCTGCTGATAATAATTAATAAGATTCTTCTGAATCGCACGAACACGATTATAATCCTTTTTTTCCGAAAAATCTTTTACCACCTCTGGCATCCCACCTACAAAATAGTATTCCCTTAAACGTTCTATATATTTCGTTTTGAACACTGTTACCATCTGCGTATCACAACTGTCTAACATGGAAACAAATTGTTTTTCTCCCATTGCGCACAAAAATTCCCTAAAATTCAGCGGATATAAATCAAGAAAATCTACCTTCCCGACTGGAAATGACGTACCCTGGTGTAATGCAACTCCAAGAAGTGATCCTGCTGCAACAATTGCATACTGAGGTGCATTTTCATGAAAATACTTTAATGATGTAAGTGCTTTTGGTACTTCCTGAACTTCGTCGAAAATGATCAGCGTATTCTCTGCCTCAATAGAAACTCCTGTCTCAGCACTGATCGCCAAAACCAGTCTTTCAATGTCTAAATCTCCTTCGAATACCTGTTTCATACGGGCGTTATTATCAAAATTAACATAGGCTGTCTTCTCAAAATACTGTTGACCAAATGTCTTCATGATCCATGTTTTTCCGACCTGTCTTGCCCCGCGAATAATCAATGGTTTTCTATTTTCATTCTCTTTCCATTCTTTCATTCGTGATAATGCAAATCGTTCCATGAGCCTTCCTCCAACTCCTATAATCTATAAGAAACCATTAAATTATTTCCATATATCTGCATTATAAAATTCTACCCCACAGGTGTCAACATTATTAAGGATGTAAATATGTGTTTAATCAACACTTTTAAGGACGAAAAATGTACAAATGCATCATTTCCAAGTACCGCCGGAATGTGTACCTTCCATAAATAAATTAAAGGAACCATCAAGCATATAAAGAAGTTCATAATTTTTGTGCTTATGTGCCATTTCTACCGTATCATATATAATTCTGGTATCAATAAATCTATCCTTTTATCCGAGAACAGTTCTTTAAACTTTTTGAGACTTTTACCGGATGTATTGGCTTCAGATTTAACCTCAATCGAAAATAGGAGCAGTGCGATTGAAAAAATCCAATCGCGCTGCTCTTATTTCTTCTCTCCGCCAACCTTGCGGAAGTTATTGAAATCATTCACGACTTCCCGAACGCACCAGACCAGTGTATCGAATGCGCCCGCCTCGTACAGATTGATCAGGATCATACCAATCGGGATTGCAAGGATCATCCCCACAACACTGCCAACCCTGTAACCGATGAACATGAATAACAGCGATGCAAACGGATCAAGTCCTACGGAATCGCCGATCAGCTTCGGCTGTACGATCTGGTGCACGACAAGAGAGACCACATATAAAACGATCATGCCAACCGCCATCTTGTAATCTCCGGTAAAAAGTTTGATAACCGCCCACGGACAGAGCACTGTTCCCGTTCCAAACACCGGAAGCATATCCAGAAACGCAATGCCAAAGGCGATCAGCCATGCAAAATCTACCCGGAGGATCAAAAGACCGATCAGAAGAATGACATAAATAACGCCCATGATCTTAAACTGTGCTTTAAAATAGCCTCCTACCGCATGCACAAGCTGTTTATAAATACGTTCTGTTTTTGCAAGGAATCCGGCAGATAAATGTTTCTCCACCCCGGTGATCAGTTTGTCTTTATCTGCAATAAAAAAATATGCTGCAAGCAGTCCTACGACTATGCCAACGATCGTATCCGGCAGACTTTTAGCAAATTCTCCGATTGCCCCAAGCGTTGCAGAATCTGAGCTGGACACAAAATTTGTCAAAAAATCCTGAATTGCAGTTCCGATGGCACTTAAATCCACATTCTGCGTAAATGGCAGTTTTTCCAGCAGCTGCTGCAGCTGATTGATTGCCTCGGAAAATTCGGTTCCGGCATTGGCAGACATCGTTGGCAGATACGCCATAAATGCTCCGATTCCTTTCGCAAGGACTGCCCCTGCGCCATAGCAGGCCAGCACTACCAGTCCGATGACCAGCACGATCATGATGACCGAACCATATTTCCGGTTAATTTTGATCCGTTTCTCCAGAAACTTCACCATCGGATTTGCAATCATCGCAAAAATCATTCCCACCACAAACGGCATAAAATAGATCAGCAATTTGGGAAGAAATGCGAACACAAAAATCAACAAAAACACTGCCCAAAGCAGATTGCATGCAATTTTTAAATATTTTGTCCTGAAATTGCTCATAACTTCTCTTTTTCCTCTCGATCAAAAAAAATCTTTTCCATAGATTATTTTCCATAAATTGCTTTCTATTTTAACACATTCTTTTTTTGAAAAAAATATATTCCCGAATCTTTTATACTTTCTTTACCAAATCTTTATTTTTCCGCCATAAGAGCTGCTCCGTGTCCTACAAATAGAGTTTAAATTTTCTTTTTTACAAGAAAATGGTTTGCAGCCGTAACCCCGGCTCCTGCCAACAAAAGAAAATAGAAGTTCAGTCCCCTGCTGATCAGCATGGATGGGATCAGACTGCCCTTAGAAAATACCGGTGCAAAGACTGACCGATACATCAGTTCGGTGATTCCCTGCGCTCCCGGCAGCGGAAGCATATCCACCGCAATGTAGACCGATGCCTGTAATAGAACTACCTCCTGTATGGAAGTCCCCGCCTGTCCAAGTCCGAGATATACCATATAAGTAAGCAGAAATACACTACACCTCTGCAAAAACGTCACGGCGATGACCACTATTAATTTTCCCGGATGCTGCTTCAGCCAATCCACGGCATTTCTATAGTTTCCCGTAAATGTCTGCACCTTATCCATGCGCTGTGGATTTGCTTTCCAGATGTCGAGCCGGATAAACTGCTTTTCCACCCACGTCCAAACGACAATCATCCACTGTGGAAAAAGCATTGCGGCAAGTACAACTGCAACGGCAACCGTGTTCAGCGCAAGCCCCAGCAAATATAATGGAAAAAAGGACTGCAGCTCTGTTTTCAATGCGCCGCCGCAAAAAAGTAACATTCCGACACCTAAAACTACCAACACAATTTTATAAATTACTGCCACCGTCATAAGCACTATGGTACTGTCAGAACCTTTGTTTCCATCTTTGTTCATATAATAAAGCTGCACCGGCTGCCCACCTGTTGCGGATGGTGTGATGCCCGAATAAAAAAATCCAATAAACGAATATTGGATACAACGCCACAGAGAACATACCTTTTCTTTTCCAACAACACAGAGAACGGTTGTCTGACTGTCTGTTTTTTTTCGCATGGATGTGAGCAGATACCAGATCATGCTGCCCTCTGCGCAGACAAAAAATAACGCCAGTCCTGCCGCTGCAATCAGGTACGGAACTGACATATTTTTTACTGCCTGATAAATTTCTGACAGATTCTGTCCATGGAGTAACGTATAAAAAGTCAAAAACATAATCCCAAGAAATAAGACTGTCTGCAAGATTTTCTTTTTCATATCCACGTAGCCACCTTTCCTCTTTTTTGGACAGAACTGTTACGCAATTTTTTCAACAGCACAAACCGTTTCTTCCTGCACAGACATTTCCACTAATTCTCTCAAACTTCCTTCAAAAATCCGTTTCCGTCCAAATTTTTCCATGAAATCCTTTGGTGTCACAAGGGAAAAATGTTTTTCCCAATGACAGACGCCGTACTCCTCTAATACCCGTGCCACGTAGGAAGAACAGGTGTAATGGTTTTCCTGGTAAAATGGAATGTTCCACAAAATAAATGGTAATCCTGCAACTGCATAATGATAATGAAATCTTTCCTGCATAGCCAGACGCAGTTCCTGACGGATTGCCTCCTTTTGTGCAAGCGAACACTCAATACTACACACCATATAATCAGCCGTTGGAAACACCGTTAAGATTTTTCTTTTATCCTCTTTTTCAAATCCGGCAAACAGCGGAACCGCAGGATTTCTGCGTCCCACACTGTATGCCTCCTCAAGTTCCGCATCCATCGAAAGAACCACATGAATATACTTCTGTTTGATGACCTGCCGTATCATTCCGGCAAAAAATCCCGGTGTATCTACAAATGCAATATAAATCTGTGCCATATCTTTATTCCTCTGTACTTTTTTCTTATCACTGGAATTGATAAATTTTTCTTGCCATGCGGTAGCCGCCGACTGTGATTTTTCCACCTAATCTTCCCGGCAGATAAGTAAGACCGCTTAAGGTAGAACATCTTAACCGGTAATAAAGTATCCTGTCATAATCCTTCACCTGCTCCCACATCCTTTTACGTTTCTGGAACGCCTCCTCTGTTTTGATCAGAAGAAGATGGATTGAAGAAATGGACAACATGATTGAAATATTGCGCATCATGTAAACGGCCAGTTTTGGATACATTTTTTTCACTTCTCTTAAATCCACACTTTTTGCAACAAGCTCTGTCACGCGGATCTGCTGGTCGATACGCTTCATCAGGACTTTCTCGTTGACCGACTGATCTTCCCTTCCAAGGTAGTAATGATACAGGTCAATATCCATGTAGTAGAGATTCTTCGCATACGGAAGCGGCTGATAGGAAAACAGGTTATCCACATAAAACGTGTGCTCCGGCAGTTTTACCCCCGACTGTCTCAATACTTTCGTCTGAAACATAAGTGCATGCATAATCAAATACTGCGATGGATGAAAATGTCCGATTGTGTTCCAGTTGCACATTTTTTCAGTTGGAAATACATTTCTGTAATTCATCGGTTTCTGGATTCCCTCATCCAGATGATCGTACACATAATTACAGATGATCAGATCCGGGAACTGCTGCGACTTCATACAAACTTTTTGATCTTGCATCCTAACATTTTATCTAACATTTTTCAGATAAGCATCACGGTCGAACCAGTCGTCGGAATCCACGACTTTATAATAAAGTCCATGCGCCAGCTCCAACCCTTTGTTCACACCGGAACCATGACCGCCGTTTGGCTTATGCACCGCTTTTACAATGTTTGGATAAAGCATTTCGTATTCATCTGCGATCGCACCTGTCCGGTCGGAAGAACCATCGTCAATAATGAGGATCTCGACATCCTCGCCGCCCACCAAAAGTGAATCCACACATCTTCGCATATAATTTTCTGAATTGTAACATGGGATTGTAAATGTGATATATTTCATTTGGAATGACCTCCGCTATACTCTGTAACATTTTTACTGTTAACGAGTATAACGGTTCATTCTTAAAATACACATGGATTATTCTAAAGAAAAGGTAAAGATTACCTATACAAAATGTTAAATCTTCAATAATTCGATCATAAACAGCCAGACCAGTCCATAATAAGTGACCACTGCTACCAGATCATTCACGGTTGTGATAAGTGGTCCTGACGCGACCGCCGGATCGACTTTGATCTTATGGAAAAGCAGTGGGATCGTTGTTCCGACAAGGCTCGAGATCACCATCGCAAGCATTAAGGAAACTCCCACACAGCCTGAGATCAAAAACGAATAGGAAAGCGCATTTCCTTTTATGAAACACACATAGAGTCCGATAAATACAAATGCCATAATTCCAAGAAACAGTCCATTTGCAAAACCAATGCGCATCTCTTTCAAAATCAGTCCAAACTTATCTTTCCGGTTTAAATTCTCATCCATCAGCACACGGATCGTCACCGCCAGCGACTGGGTTCCGACATTTCCTGCCATATCTAAAATCAATGACTGGAAACACATCACAATCGGGATCACTGCAACGACCGTCTCAAAAATTCCGACAACCGAAGATACCACCATTCCCAAAAACAGCAGGATGATCAGCCACGGGAGACGTTTTTTCATACTCTGAAACGTTGTCTCCTCCAAATCTTCTTCTGCAGTAAGACCTGCTAACTTCGCATAGTCCTCTCCCATCTCTTCATCCACGGCTTCCACGATGTCGTAAGCTGTGATGACTCCTAAGATTTTTCCTTCCTCTGACAATACCGGAATGGAATCCTCTGCGTAGTCTTTTAACCGTTCGATACACTCACTGATTTTCTCATGTGCTCCCACATACGGATAGGAAGTCGAGATCAGATTGTCCAGATCCTGATAATCTCTTGCCACGATCAGGTCTTTTAAGTCGATTGCTCCATAATACTGCTCATTTTCATCTACTACATAGATCGTTGAGATATTATCGTTCTCTCCCGCCTGACGGATCAGCTCATGCGTTGCCTGACGGATGTTCAGATTCTTTCCTATGACGATAAAATTCGTTGTCATTTTGCTACCGATCTCATCATCTTCATAAGATAAAATCAGTTTTACATCTTTTTCCGCATCATCATCCAGCAGATCGACGATCCTGGTCTTAGTGTCCGCATCCAGATTCTCCAGAACATCGACCGCATCATCGGAATCCATCTCCGAAATGACTCTGGCAGCATTTTCCAGGTTGATCTCCTGCAAATACTCTGCCGCATCCTCGGTATAGGAAAGGATTTCCGCAATATACTCCTCTCCAAGCAACGGATAGAGTTTTTTTCTTTCCTCCGGTGTCATCTGCTCCATTGCATCCGCAATGTCGCTCTCATGATAATCGGAGATTTTTTCGAGCAATTCTTCTTTTCCAAGATTGCTTCCGGAATAATGTTAATAATTCTTCTACATAAGTCGGTTCTTTTAATACTTCTTTTTGCATTTCTGCCTCCTGTTCTCCCTGAAAAAAGGGCATAAAAAACCACCGCTTTACTTCCAAGCAGCATGTGTAAGTTCCTGCTGTTATAGTTCATGACAATAGATTGTCCGCGAAGCGTGCACTCTATTGTACAGGCTTGTAAACCGGTGGTTTCAGAAGGCATATTCTATTATCACAGAGGTCAGACGCCCACAGACATCTGCCCTGTGCCAAAGCATTCAGAAAATCCATCGGTTTTGTTCTTTCGCCCCGCACTATCACAACTGTCCATGAATGTCACCTCCTAAAAAATTTCCATTGCTATTATATAATCGTGACCGGAAATGGTCAACTCATTTCTGCCTCATTTCTATCTGTCTTTCATAAATGCCTCAATCTCGTCTGGATCACGGATAATTGCCTCTGAGAGACACTCACAGCCGTTCTCTGTGATCAGAAGATCATCCTCGATACGGATTCCAATCTCCCATTCGTCAATGTAGAGTCCCGGTTCATCAGTAATGATGGCACCCGGTTGTAATGTTTCATTGCAAGCCGCTGTGACATCATGCACATCGATTCCAAGATGATGGGATACGCCATGCATATAATAAGTATCAATCTCGTCCTCTTTTTCGATCAGACCGAGTTTCATGCAGCCTGCTGCAAGCACTTTCTTTGCAATCTCATTTAACTCTTTTAACGTCATGCCCGGTTTTGCAGTCTTTGCAACCTCACGGTTTGCAGCTAAAACAATGTCGTAAACCTGTCTCTGGCGCTCTGTGTATGTTCCGTTTACCGGATAAGTTCTTGTGATATCTGCGCAGTATCCGCGGTATTTTGCCCCGAGATCCATCAGCAGTAAAGAACCATCCTCACAAATGTCAAGGTTTGTGTCGTAGTGAAGCATGGTTCCGTTCGCACCGCTTCCTGCGATGGTAGGGAATGCAGTTCCCTCCGCTCCGTTATAGCGGATCATGTATTCAAAATCAGCCTGTGCCTGATATTCTGCCATTCCCGGCTCTAAATGTTTCATCACATACTGCAATGCTTTATCGGTAATGCCGATCGCCTCCCGCACAAGTGCTACTTCATCCCCGTCTTTTTGCATACGCAGTTCTGCGATCACCTGCGAAATATTTTTCACTGCATGTCCCGGATATTTTTCTGCAAATTCTTTTGCTTTGATCATATTGTAATCCGGCATGTCCTCAAACTGATATCTGTAACAGTCAAAATACAGGCTGTCGATATCTTCCCTTGCCATCATGCGGTCAACAGCGCCCTCAAAAGAATCTAAAAACATCACATTATCGATACCGGAAATCTCTTTTGCCTCATCCACTGTCACTTTTCTTCCGTACCAGCGCTCCTGTGTCGGGTCTGCTTCTTCGATAAATAGAATCACCTGCTCCTCTTTCAATGTCTTTTTCATCAAAAGAATCATATGGTCTCTTCTTAATCCTGTCAGATAAAAAAAGTTTCTGTCTGCCTCAAATGGTGCATATTCATCTGCACTCACATGGCTCTCAATCCCGGAAAATAAGATCAACGCTGACTGTCTCTCCATTTTCTCAAAAACCTGTTTTCTTCTCTCTGCAAAATTCATGGTTGTTCTCCTCTTTTTTCAATCATCTATTGACAGAAACTCAAATCGTATTTTCTGTCATAATAAAGGCAGGTTCTTTCATCTCTGAAAAAGCCTGCCCGAAAAACTTATTGGTTGTCACCTATGCCTCTGCGCTCATCTGGATTCTCGTTGTGATCTCTTTTACTTCAGCCATCAAAGCAGAATACATCTCCATCTCAATTCCAACCGGCGACATATGCGGATGCTCCTGTTTCATACGGTATGCCTGTACCAGTAAACTTCTCTTCACATCTTCAAGTTCTAAAAGCTGCTCTCTGCTCATAACCAATCTCCCATATAACATATTTTCATTTGCAGTGCACTATATCTCGTACGTGCGCCTCAACTATAATAGCATATATGGTAGATTTTAGCGCATGAAATTCATCGGCAAAAGTAACAATATTTTTTCTGACATTTGGCACATTTGTCTATTGCCTGAAAATTTTCATCACTTTTACAATTGCATCAGCGTTTGCAGTGCCTCATTTTCTACAACACATTTTCCGTGTTCTTTTATAAATGCAATTTGTCCGACCTCAGCATAACGGCAATTGTTATATTCTACAATTGTAAACGCAAATGGCCGTAATTCTTCCCTTGAAAATGGATCAGATCCATCACAAGATAGTATTTTTGCTGGAATTTATAAAGACTGCTTGTAGGCATTTTTCTGTAAATGGTGCCAGACGGATCAATCGCAGCATTTCATCCAGACTGGAAAACTCCAGACTAAACGGAACCGATGTCTCAAAATTTCATTGTCCTCTTTCTGCTCAGTACCATTTGCATCTTCTGTCTCTGTCTTTTTGCATCCTGGCTGTGCTTTGCCTTATATTTTTCGAGGAAATCATCGATAGCACTCTGTTTTTCCTCTTTATTCATCTGCCGAAATTCTGATAATTTTTCCGGTGCGAGCTGGTTCATCAGCTGTCCGACCGTATCCACAAGATTCTTAAAACTCATCTCGGAATCTCCGCCAAACGTGATCGCCATGCTGTGATCCTGCAAAAGTTCTGCCTTCACTACCGGTGAAATATTCTGCATACTGATATTGCCCTGCTCCTCTACCAGTTCCACCACCGCACGCATAAACTCCTGCGTCACCTCGGTATTTCCAATAATCTCATCAATATTGTATCCCATTTCACGGATTTCTTCTTCAGACAGTGCACATCTGATCTTATTTTCACCTAATCTCTCAATTTCCATATGTATTACCTTCTAAAACATCTTTCCGATGCTTTGCAATCCAAAAATACTTTATACCTTTCGAATGGCTTTGCATTCTTGGAATGCTGTTTCTTCTTATAAAGAATATGTTGTTATTTTCACAGCTATTATCCTATTTTTTTATGCATTTGTAAATAGGGTTTCGATTCCACATATCTGCCACAAAATAGGTCAATGCTGTCCATGTATACACGGAATAGAAAATGCCGTACTCATCAACGCCGTCCTTTAAAATTTTCTGTGCCTGCTCTTTTGTCAGAAAAGAAAAGCCGTCAAAACATTCACTTCCCTCTGCACCGTCCTGTGACATACCTGTCAGAGTATCCCGGTTCAACACGATTTTCACAAGTGCGTTGCTCTCATCCGTCATTCCCGGTGTGCTGAAAAGACATGGATTGATCACTTCCAGTTCATCTGTATCCAAAACCTCAATTCCGGTTTCTTCTTTCAGTTCTCTTTTCGCAGTCACAAGCAATGGTTCGTCTTCCTCTTTATCTGCCGGATCGATCAGTCCCGCCGGGACACTCAGCAAAAATTGTCCTGCCGGATACCGGAATTCACGATTCAGCAGGAGCTTGGGCTCACCGTTGGATGGATTCCAGATCGTGATGCAGCTCACCGCATCTGGAAGCATATTTTGAAATTCTTCCGTAGACTTCACTGCCACAAGATCATCTGCGCTCCGTCTTGTTGCATTATAGTAATGCCTGCCTTCGGCATACTGAAGATCAAATACTTTGATAAACTTTGTTTCCAATAGAGTTTTTATATTCTGTTTTTTGATTTTGGGACGCATGGCAGGCTCCTTTCTTATTCACAATTATTTACACCCGATAGCGGTTCAGGCAGGAATAAATCTCCTGAATTCTTGGGATTGCGTATCCACCGGAGATAACGCCATGCTCTGCGGCAAATACCATTCCTTCCTGCTCTAACTTTTGTTCTAACCACTGTGCCGTTTCTGAAATGGTACGCTTTCCATCCACCAGATGTTCCACAGTATATTTCAAAAGCAGTCCCAGTGCCGCCGTCTGCTCGCTGTCGATCAACTGCTCGATATAGCGCAGGTCGACATTCTGTTTTCCAAGCATAAAGCCATCCACACCAAGCGTCTTTACCTTCAAGCGCTCCGGCTCGCCTTTTTTCACTTCTCCGCTCCGGTAGTCCCTGCGTTTTACCGCTCCATTCCTGTCTTTTTCCATGACACGGTGGCTATCCGGTAAAACAAATGGTTTTGCTGTCTCCTGCATGATTGGAAATTGTCCACACAGGTTCTTTGCTTTCTCTGTGATATCCACAGGTTCATACTGATCCATCTGGATCACAGTGTCTGCAATGTGGAAAAATGCTCCCGAACTTCCCGCAACCAGAATGGTAGAAATTCCTGCTTTTTCATACAGATCCCCTGCTCTGGATAAAAACGGTGTGATCGGCTCTTTGTCCGGGCTTACCACTTTCTGCATAAACGCATCCCGCACCATAAAATTGGTTGCAGAAGTATCCTCATCCAGCAAAAGCAGTCTGCTGCCAGCCTCAACCGCTTCCACGATGCCAGCCGCCTGGGACGTGCTTCCACTCGCATCAGCAGTCGAAAAATCCTTCGTATCCCTGCCGTTTGGAAGATCATTGATAAACATGGAAATATCTACATTTTTGATAAATCTTCCATCCTCAGAGCGGAGCTTTTGTGCAGTTTCGTCTGCGATCACATATTCCCTGCCATCTCCGGCAATATGATTGTATACGCCTAATTCCAACGCATTTAAAAGCGTAGATTTTCCATGATAACCGCCGCCTACGATCAGGGTGATCCCTTTGGGAACTCCCATTCCTGTAATCTTACCCCGGTGCGGCAGTTCTAATGTCACACGCATTGTTTCCGGAGAAACAAATTTTACAGACTGCTTCATTGGCTTGGAAGAGATACCGCTCTCCCTTGGCAGCACGGAGAATCATCCGCCACAAACGCAGCCAGCCCAAGTTCTGGCAGCTTCTCACGGATTGCCTGCTGATCTTCTGCCAGTTCCACAACCTCTTTTACTTTTTGCGCATTCAGATTTTTATAATAAAAAGACTGCTCCACGCACTGTGGCAGATATTCAAATAAGATTTTTTCGAGTTCTTTTGCATTGATCGTTCTTCCATTTGCAGGAAACCCGACTGCAAATCTGGCGGTGATCTCTTTTTCACTGATTTCACATGCTGTCCTCTGCAGCACTTCCTGTCCGCAGTGTGTCACTGAGATCAGCCCGCTTTTCCCGGATCCCTTCGCTTTAAAGTTGAACTGATTCACTTTTGCCGCAAAATTGCGAAGCAGTTCATCCGCCAACGCAGTTCTTGTCAGCTTATCTTTCATCGCAAATGCCGGGAATCCGGCTGCCTTCGCATCCACTGTCACCCTCACATCCGATGGCGCCGCAAACGGATCGCCCTGCACATGGTCAATCGACAATATGTATTTGGGAAACTGGTAACTTGCGCGCAGGGATTTGTATAATGGGTAACTTTTATGGTCTATTGTTTTTAATTGTGATTGTAGGTCGTTGTATGATTGCATGGAGACTCCTTTTTGTATTGTGTTTTTATGAAATTTTATTGATAACTTCTATTTTTGAAGTAAGCTTTTATCCATTGTCCTGCTTCACTTAAATCTTCTTCTGTCCAATCAGAAATTTTTGTGCTATTTGCTCTAAACACACTGCTGCTCTCATCTTTATTTGCCAAATTCCAACACATAAAGCTTATCTGATACTTGTTTAATAAATCCAACCATTTCGTAGTAGATTCAAAGTCATTCGCACCATTTCCTGAAGCATCACACATTCCAAACTCACTCACAAAAATTGGCAGACCATTTTGTGCATAGCTTTCCAGCCGATTGCGCAAATCATCCTTATGTGTTCCTGCATAAAAATGTAAAGTATACATAACATTTTTATCTTCTAATGGCGACTCTGCCGCTTTATCAATCTCCTGACTCCATGTCGGAGTTCCTACCAGAATTACCGCATCCGGTCTTTTTTCTCTAATGACTGGCATTACTTCCTCTGCATACGCTTTGATACTTTCCCATGAAGTACCACCATTTGGCTCATTACAAATCTCATAAAGCACATTGTCATTATTAGTAAAAGTCTCTGCCATCTCTTTAAAGAAAGCGATTGCCTCATCTTTATTCTGATTTGGATCACCATCACTTAAAATGTGCCAGTCCACAATCACATACATTCCTAAATCTGTTGCATAGGAAACTCCATCCTTAACAAGCTGTTTTAATTGCTCTTTATCTCCGCCAGAACAATATCCTCCATTTTCCGCCGTATACATTGCCAAACGTATGCAATTTGTATTCCAATCATCCCGAAGTGTACGAAAAGCATCCGAATTCACATATTGCGGAAACCATGCAATTCCATGCGTAGACATTCCATAAAGCTGCACTACATCGCCATGCTGATCGGTCAACTTTCCATTTTCTACATGCAATGCGCCATGCATTTCAAAAGGAGATAACTTCTCTGTGTTTTCATTTTTTTCTGTATCCTGGATTTTCTCTGTATTCTGGATCTTTTCTGTATCCTGCATTTTTTCTGTTTCTATATTTTCGCTATTCTCCTGCATTTGTGCTTCTGATACCTCACTTTCAGTTTGATTCGCTGTATTTTGTTGGCTGCATCCTGATAGCATACTGATTAGCAATAATGCCAGCAATGCATAACTTCCCACTTTTTTCATATATGGCATTCTCCTATAAACAATGATAATTATTATCTTTTCGCCAAGCTACTGCCCTATTATTCTCAACTATCGAATAATACTTACTCATCCTTCCAAATTGTAAATGTGTACCGTCTCTGACAAATTACGTCATTTGATTGAAAACTATGAAAAAGTATCAAATAGGATTTCTTTATAGTATCCATGATATCACATAAATGACTTTATTTGGCAGATATTTTTGAACATCAAAGTATGTTAATTAACAACATAAGAAAAAGTCCTACCTGTCCTATTAGAAATACAATCCACGCTCCTACAAGAGGAGCGACCTGTCTTGGTAAAACGTAGTCATACGATACATCAGATTTCAATCCACGCTCCTACAAGAGGAGCGACTTTTCTCCCTCATGTGCAAAACTGATTTTATTTATTTCAATCCACGCTCCTACAAGAGGAGCGACAGTTTATGAGATGACAGGATACTTGACACCGGAAGATTTCAATCCACGCTCCTACAAGAGGAGCGACTATGACGGATATCACAGAGCTTTACATCCGCAAATTTCAATCCACGCTCCTACAAGAGGAGCGACCGTAAACCCTAAGCATTATATCGGATGTACGTATTTCAATCCACGCTCCTACAAGAGGAGCGACATGGGTAATTCCCGGACACAAATTGTCCATTCTATTTCAATCCACGCTCCTACAAGAGGAGCGACAAACTGGGGAAATAATGCGGTGCAAACCGTCCAATTTCAATCCACGCTCCTACAAGAGGAGCGACTGTTGCTTTCATAAATTCTTCGTAAGTCATAAATATTTCAATCCACGCTCCTACAAGAGGAGCGACCTGGGAAGACGATTTTCTGTGGTGGTATATAAAACATATTTCAATCCACGCTCCTACAAGAGGAGCGACGGATCACGCGATACCACCAGAAAGCTATTTCAGAATTTCAATCCACGCTCCTACAAGAGGAGCGACTCTCCGATCAGCTTAAGGCAATGGACGGACTGGAATTTCAATCCACGCTCCTACAAGAGGAGCGACCAGTCAGAAGCAAAACCATATGAGATAAATAAAATTTCAATCCACGCTCCTACAAGAGGAGCGACCGAAGAGGTCGCAAAAGATTTTTCAAAACCAATGATTTCAATCCACGCTCCTACAAGAGGAGCGACGACACTGTGTTCCCAGATGTCATCCAGTTCCTCATGATTTCAATCCACGCTCCTACAAGAGGAGCGACGTTCCAGATCTGAAGCTTGGGGACATGTTCCAAAATTTCAATCCACGCTCCTACAAGAGGAGCGACACAACACCGATGATGCTTGCACTGATGGCTTACATATTTCAATCCACGCTCCTACAAGAGGAGCGACGATGATCATCTGGATCAAGTCCGCAGCTATTCATATTTCAATCCACGCTCCTACAAGAGGAGCGACGGGACTTAAGATCCCGGCAAGCCATGTTTATAAATTTCAATCCACGCTCCTACAAGAGGAGCGACTAAAGAGCAGCACCCTCTTACATTAAAACCTTGGATTTCAATCCACGCTCCTACAAGAGGAGCGACACATTCGACACACAGAAGATTGATGTAGATTTTAAATTTCAATCCACGCTCCTACAAGAGGAGCGACTTTATTTATCTGCTTTTCTTGGGGTAAACCCTAAATTTCAATCCACGCTCCTACAAGAGGAGCGACAATAATTTCTTATAATTAATAATTAAATCATACATGATTTCAATCCACGCTCCTACAAGAGGAGCGACAATTATGACCGAAAAAGGAAACGACATTGAATCACAATTTCAATCCACGCTCCTACAAGAGGAGCGACTCATATAACATTACAATTTAGGGATAAAACTATAATTTCAATCCACGCTCCTACAAGAGGAGCGACATTATCATTTATCACCGACAAAAACAGTTAACGATTTAAATCCACGCTCCTACAAGAGGAGCGACATTCAACACCACTCGAAGCGCGTAAGCTTTACAATTTCAATCCACGCTCCTACAAGAGGAGCGACCTTATTGGTGAAACTTATGCCTATGTTATGGGTGATTTCAATCCACGCTCCTACAAGAGGAGCGACATTGTGGAGAATTTGAAGTGTTATATCCTAACATTATTTCAATCCACGCTCCTACAAGAGGAGCGACATCCAAGGAATAGATATTGTTTTTGTCTCTAAGATTTCAATCCACGCTCCTACAAGAGGAGCGACAAGTGCTTTTAATGCAAGTGATTATCAGCCTAATATTTCAATCCACGCTCCTACAAGAGGAGCGACGGTGCAAATACTAAAGCACAAGCAGAAACTCTTAAATTTCAATCCACGCTCCTACAAGAGGAGCGACCATACCGCAGATGGCTTCTAAGGTAGCACCTTTATATTTCAATCCACGCTCCTACAAGAGGAGCGACGTGTTCTGTAATGCGCAAGTGTTCTGCGCCATGTTATTTCAATCCACGCTCCTACAAGAGGAGCGACGAATGAATTTAATGCAGATGATCCAGTGCGGTGATTTCAATCCACGCTCCTACAAGAGGAGCGACAAAACAAGCGTATTTAATACTGATGTGGTTTTAATTTCAATCCACGCTCCTACAAGAGGAGCGACGTCCACCGTGGAACGGTCGCCCGGTGCTGACGATGATTTCAATCCACGCTCCTACAAGAGGAGCGACGCAACAATCGCAAAAATCGGAGAAGCAGGAAGAATTTCAATCCACGCTCCTACAAGAGGAGCGACTTTTATAAAATTCATCTGCATTTGCTAATAAATATTTCAATCCACGCTCCTACAAGAGGAGCGACCAAACAGCACAATGACCCTTTTGGGCGATAATCTATTTCAATCCACGCTCCTACAAGAGGAGCGACATGTTCCTAGTAAAAGAAAAGAGGAAAAGAAAATATTTCAATCCACGCTCCTACAAGAGGAGCGACATGATAGTTCTCTTTTTGACAATTTATCATTTGAATTTCAATCCACGCTCCTACAAGAGGAGCGACTTAGCATAGCAGATGATATTTTGAATGGGGTAATTATTTCAATCCACGCTCCTACAAGAGGAGCGACGGCAAAAATGCACAATTATCCTTATACTTATCTGTAATAATTATTGCATAGTATCTATAAAATCCCATCAACACTACAATAATTATTTCATGTAACACAAAAAATATTGTATTTCCCGGTGCGAATCATCCGCTTTTTCATGTTCGCTTATGATCCGCACCGCTTTAAAATATCAGCGTATTTTCTACTGATATTCCTTTTTTTACACCCAGACATTCTATTTTCTGTTTTTGTTTATCGTTTAAATAATAAATACGAATGCTGTCTTTTTCTTCGTCTATAATTTCCTGTAGTTTTCCTTTCAGCATGCGACACTGGGCACCATCTACAATACATTCAAAAACAGAATTTTGTACTCGTACTCCATAGTTTACACATTGTTTTGCTACTTTACGAAGTCTGCTCTTTCCTGCTTCATTTTCTGTATTAACATCATATGTAATCAATACAAGCAAAATATCACCTCTATTTCCACAAAAATGGCGGATATGCATCAATGTCTCCACGTAAATATCTTGCCAAAAACATTGCCTGCATATAAGGAACCATTCCCCACTGAATCTTTTCTTTTAAATATGGATGTATTATCTGTTCCTGTTTTCGCTTCTGCCATTCGTCAAGCACTCTCTTTCTGGCATCATCTGTCAATAAGATTGCTCCATCTTCTTTTTCTATAAAATCTGTTTTGCCCACCATCCTTTTATTAATAAGACGCAAAACAAAACGATCAGCCAGCGCAGGCCGAAGTTCTTCCATCATATCCAATGCCAGTGAATATCTTCCAGGTCTATCTCCATGTAAAAATCCGACACATGGATCCAGTCCAACTGTTTCTAACGATGCTGCCATCATGCTTGTTAATAGTGTATATACAAATGATAATAATGCATTTACCCTGTCCAGAGGTGGTCTTCTGTTTCTCTCATGAAAATAGAAATCTTCTTTTGCTGTAAAATCAATTCATCAAAAACAGAAAAATACTGTGACGCAAGTTCACCCTCTATTCCCCTGAGTTGATCTTTGTTGTTACTGATTCTGATATCAGGTATTTTATCCCGAAGCCTCTCTGAAACAATTTTTAATTTATCTGCATCTGTCTGTAGTGAATGATCTCTTATGGTACGCTCGATTACCCACCGTCCATTATAAACTTTTCCGACAATCGTATTGCGTGCAATCTTTAGGCTTTCCTGCTCGTCTGCTGCAACTTCATACTGTTTCTTCCTCAGAAGCACATTTCCTTTTGTCTTTCCTTCTACCCTTGCCAGGAATGAGCCGGACGGCGTCAAAAATACAATTGAAATATTATTATCTGCACATTTTCCCATCAACGCCGGACTGGCTCCTGCTCTGCTAAACGTTACAATCATTTCAAGATTATGAAGTGGCATTCTTCCAAGCTCTGCACCTTCCTCTTTAATCACCACATTTTCTCCATCCAGAGATAAATATTTATTCTCGGATGTGATATAGAGAGTATTCAACAATTTTTTCATGTGTTATCCTCCAATTCTTCTGCCAATATATTATTCATGTATGTTTCAACATTTCCCGTTTTTTCCAGTTCCGGCAGACACAAATCTTTTAAAGAACACACATAACATGCTTTCTTCTTTTTTGCTTTTGGTGTATAACCCCTTTCATAATATTGATGCATTTCATCAAACATATCTTTTACGTTCTGCTTGATACCCTCTGTAATCTGAATATTAACACGATGCTTTATCTCTCCATAATACAATGCGCCCTGTGTAATTGTACAATCCAACATTTCTTCCAGACACATGGCCTGTGCAGCTACCTGCAGGATATCCGCATCATGATCTTTTGGTTTTCCTCTTTTATATTCTATCGGTAATGGCGTATATTTCCCACCAAATGTACGTATCAAAGTACCAGACTCATCTGCATGAAATTCCACAATATCACAAATCCCACTCACACCCATTATTCAGAAAACCGGCATTCCACGAGAAATGATGATATCTTTTCTTTTCTCGTGGAATGCCCCATTATGCGCCTGTCTGTGCATAAAGTTTCCATCCATTGTCTTGTAGTTTTCAGTCCATTGCTGTTCCAGATGAATCAATGCCCATTGTCTTCTACAAAACGCAAAATGCTGTATCCCGGAGATCATCAGATAATCGTCTTCTTTATATTCCTTCAATTATTTCCACTTCCAATCCCGGTAAGGAATCTAACGTAATTTCGTAGTCATCAATATTCTTTGGAAATTCTGTCTTCTTCTCAATTTTCAGTAAGCGATGAACTTTTGCCGAAGAATACTGTCCCATCGGGCAATTATGCTTCCACCAATAAACTTTTACCACTTCCATGCTTCCATCTGGTCTTGCGGATGATGCATCATTTTCAAAGAGCGTCCTCAGTGCTTCCTTTATCTTTTCTGCATCTTCATCCGAAAATCCAGTCTTTTCTGCGAGCTGATGATTAATACTTCCCTTCACCGTATACAGGGCAAAATTAACACGATGTTTCATTCCCATTGTATCATGACTTGTTTCTGAATTTACACTTTTCGTGATCTGTATACTTTCAATGTCAATAGGATCTACACTGAATGCCGACTGAATTGTTACAGGTCCTCTCACTCCAACTGATACGGAATTTCCTTTAAAAGCAAATACCTGTCCAAATGCTCTCACATCAATCCACGACTCACATGCTGCTTTGGCATATGCCTCATCATCTTTTGTTTTCAATGCTTTCTGCATCTTGTCATTTGTCTTTGTCCTGTCTGCAAGACTCTTGCATCCATCATCACAGCGGTCTTCGCTTTGCACAAAATTTTCTCTCCCAAATCCTGCAGACGATTTCTGATTTTTCTTTTCAGACATACATCCGAAATTTCTCCGATCCGTCAAAATCTTCTCTCGGACGATTTCCATTCAACGGATCTCCATTCGGATTTCCATGATTCACCATAATCACCACTTCAAAATCAATTTTGTTTGTAAATACTCCCATTACTCTTCTCCTCCTTCATTCGACTTTTCGCCTTTTGATTTTATTAATTTTTCTCTTTCCTCGTAATAACCAAGTAAATATCTTTCATTCAAAGGATTGTTGTTGAATCCATCTGTTTCCCGAAGAACATTTATGATCTGCATTATTTTGTTTTCTATTTTCGCTCTTGCACCCGGATTTAACCGTTTCAGATATGCTCTCACTATATGACTATAGAGTCTTTCATAAGTGATTGCCGGACGTCTGGTATACACATTCCACATTTTCTTTGCATTGGTAAGTCTGTCATCTGTTTTACTTTCCTGTAAATATAGTGCTCTCTCCTCGACTTTTCAAGGATAGCAAGTAATTGTCCAAACAGATAGCTTCTATCTTTCTCTAGCTCCATACTGTTCACCTTCCCATCAAATTCATTATATTTTATCATTGCACAAGCCACCGGCGCCACACAGTTCTGCCACACAAAGAGCTGTATGCCTGTGGATTTGAAGCCCTGTTTACAGCAGCTTTCACAATATCAGCCGGTATTTTGGGACTCAGTCCGATAATACACGGTAAACTTCTTCGGATTGTAGCTTTTCTCAGTTTGTCATTACATGTCAGATATCCTTTTTCCTGTTCTGTTCCATACGCAGCAAGTGCTATCTCATTTGGTGATGGCGCTGTGTTATTTATGAACACCCATTTTTTGTTTCATGTAATTTTATCCATCGTGGCCAGGTACAATTCTGATGCCAGTGAAGAACTCTGTCTATAAATTCATTTCCCGGAACTTCCTGATAGTAAGTAACAGCTAACCTTCCTGTTGTTGCTGCATCAACCGACAAAATGATTACTTCATCATCCGGTTGGAGTTTTGCCCGGTATCCAGCCATCGCCTGATTCAATTTCTCTGCAAATTTTCTGTCGAGTTCTATGTCATCCTCGTCCCTGCATTCTGCTGCCCAATCAAAATCTGCCAAAAATGTTTCCTGTGTATCTCCAAATAAATCAACTACATCCAAAGCCAGATTAGAATCTTTTTCTTTTAGATTTTGTGGAAGCTTCCACACCACAGTCATCTCACCGTCTATATATTTTCCCTGCCTTGCTAACAACCAGCGCAAAGCATTATGTGCTTTCTGCGAAGTTTCATATCCAATACTGGCAGCCTGCTCACGATTCGCGAACCTTCCCCGGTAAGTAAAACCAGAGGTATCATTTGCCGAAAAAATCTTTGCTTTATCCCCGGAATTTCTGATTTTCGATGGATGTTTTTCAGAACATTGTATCTTTTCACCCGTCACATAATCTATATTACAATTATGCAAATTAGTCTTGTAATACTCGATAAAAGAGTGATACATTTCCGGCTCTTTCCACAATTCATGTTTTTCTCCATTATCCCATACTGCAAATCTTACCATCGCATCTTTTTGGGCAACTGACTGAATTTTATTTTCATTTTCGGACAGAAAACCATCTTCAGCCAATACCAATAATTTTGCTTTTATTAAATCCTGAATCAGTGTAGCTTTTTTCAAATAAAGATATACACATTGCAGCCACTTATTGGAAAATTCAGAGCTTGTCCATTTTCTCAAACTATTAATGTAATCATTATAGTATTCTGTCTTGTCCTCATTTGTGTATAACGAATAATCTCCTGCAACATAGCAAAGTTTGTCACATAATGCATGCGGACAGCTTCCATTACTTCGCGAAGCCGAATCCTCGGTTACTGGGATAATCGTGATTTTATCTTCCCCATCCTTTGGAATGATTCCGGACAAAGCCGGCATAAATTTACCTTTTAGGTCAATCGTCACTTCTATCTGCGCATTTGCTGTAGAATGCGAGATTGGAAGTAAGATTGGATCTTCATTTACCTTTTTCCCCACAATCGCTTCGCATGCGTCATATGTTTTTTCAAGCATTTGTATCCAGCCCAAAAAGATTCCCCCTTTCAAATTCCCTTATTCCACAGAAATTTTTTTCGTCAAATGTTTTCATTTCCATTTCCGCAACTACTTTTCTGATCTGACATTCTTCCGGTTCCGGAAATCTAATCACTCCGTCTTTCATGTATGCATTCCATAACCGGATCGTCATATGCTTTTTCTCATTCTCCCTGACTGCTTCATCCGAATATGTAATTCCATGTACCATGATTCCAAAAGAAATATTTCCATCATTGTCATAGAATCCTTCTCCTTCCATCACTGTACAGGGTTCTACATATCCCTGACATTCTCTTGTTCCAAGAAAAATATCTCTCCTGCCTCCTCTTTCTAACATTCTTTTTGCAATTTGATAATGCTTATTCTCATTCCGGTCATTTACAAGATCCGGTCTGTTTTCATTCCATACAAAATGTGCTTTCACCCGGTATTCTACATCTTTTAAATATGTGTAAGATGCCAGATCGTTTCCTCCCTGATATTTTATCGGGCGCATTCCCTTTGACTCTGTCCGTATTGGATGCATCACTCTGCACTCATCAATCACCCACGTAAACGTAGGTTTCCAGTAAATACTTTCTGTGATTCCTTTCAATGCCTGATACGTTGGCACCTGATATGACAGTTTTTCGCCTCCTGTTTTCGTTAATGGATCGGTGAAAAGTGCATATTTCCCATAGACTTTATATTCTATTGCATTTTCTCTTTCCATTCTTCTTTCCCCCTTTTTCAATAATATTGTAATACAAGTTCATTGAGCAGTCCTTTTTCCATATCATAATTTTTAGCTACATATACGTCTGGTAAAAACCTGCTTTCTTCTATCACTCCATTTTGTAAGCATTCTTTTAATTTATTTTCATAAACAGACACCGTATAACGCTGTATCTTTCTTAATAATCTTTTTTTATCAGACATATTCTGCGCTGTTTCCAGTTTTTCAAGGATATCCATTCCCTCTTTATATGGAACTATCACTGTTTTTCCCTCTTCCTGAATCGGTCTGTAGTTTTCTCCTGCTGTTTCAAATGCCTGTCTGATGAAATGTTTCCGTTCTCCCGGAAATCCACTGCTCAATAATTTATATATTGTTTCGCCTTTTCCTATATCATAATCCATTTTATTGCTGACTTCCTTATAATAAATTTCATAATACCAATCCATCCACTCTGGGAAAATAATACTCTCCGTACTATTGGACTGATTATATTTTTCACAGACTTCTTCCGTTTTCTTCTGAGCTGTTCGAATCGCCTCAAATTCATCCCCAACTAATTGAATTACAGTAACCCTCCCTGCTCCATTTCCCCGTTTCTGGTTGCAACGACCTGCCGCCTGTGCGATATTGTCCAATCCTGCAAGTGAACGATAGACATGATTGACTGACAGATCCACTCCCGCTTCTATCAGATTTGTACTTATAATCAAAACTTTTTCTGTACTATTTTTCAGATAATTTTTTATGCTTTCCAATTGATCACTCCGATGTTCCGGACATAAGTTTGTTGTCAGATAAAAATCTTCACATCTTTCAATTCTGCTTTTATGTAATCAAAAATGTTCCAACCGTCTCTTTTTATTCAAAATTAGAAGTATTGTCCATTCTTTTGGAAATCATGGCTTATCCTCTCTCCCAGTGATTCAAATGTGTCTGGCTCATTTATTTCAAAAGAGATGTTCGTACGCTGAAAACGCTGAAAAATATCACACACTCCTGTGACCATATCCTTAGGCGCTGTATATAGAATCTTTCTTTTTATATTGCCAGATGCCAATTGCGGTTGGGTGGCTGTACACAAAATAATAGTCGCATGACATACATAACATAAGAAATTCATCATAAGATTAAATGTGTGTATTGTCTGCACCGGCAGTGCCTGCGCTTCATCCACAATAATCACTGAATTTTTCAATTGATGAAAACGGCGGATGCTTTTATTTTTCTGTGAAAACAACGTATACAAAAATTGAATCATAGTTGTACAGATAATCGGTTCCTTCCATGCAGTATCTATCTGCTTCTCCTGTTCATCAGAATTGCTGACATTTGAGTGATGTTCCATCACCCATTCTTCGTTTCCGACTGCTTTTTATCACTTCAGTGCTCTGTTCTGTGATGGATATATAAGGACTTATGTAAAAAATGTGAGAAACTTCCGATGTTTTTCTCTTTGCTGCCACTTTCAGTGCATATCCCAAAGATGCTAACGTCTTTCCCGCACCTGTCGGAAGTGATAACCGATATATTCCATATGATGTCTCTGAGAAATTCATACATTCTTCTCTAATCTTTTTTCGCAGTTCGAAGATTTGTTTTTGTTTCTCTGTTCTGAGATTCTCCTGTGCTTCTTTTCCAGCTTATCCATATATTGCTGATAATTTTTCAAAGCCTTCTGATATACGTTTGCAGTTTCCATATTATCATCAAGCATACTGTCACCCATTGCTCTTGCTGTATCTGTCCAGTCTGAGTCTATTTGTAAAGACAAAAGCAATCGTTCCATACAGCTCATATAAAAAATCTCTGTGCCTTCTGTCTGTCCATTCTGACAGATTTGTTTTAATGGTTTCAAAAAGCGGTTATGAATTCACCATATGCCTTTCTCATCTGACTGCATAACATATCTTTTGTAAAATGCATTTCTTCAAACCACAGTCTTGCAATTTCATCCAGTTTTTCTTTTTCAACCACATTCAATCTGACTTCAAACTTGTCTTCGCCATCTTCATCTATGCAGTCATAAATTCCATGATGTGCCGTAATCGTATATGAAATAAGCTCTATCAAAGCCTCATATCTTGAACTGAATGATAGGGACTGTTCTTAAATTCCTGCATTAATAATTCAGCTCCTGCAGAGCTATGATTTACTGCTCCCCTTTGGGTAGATCATCTTCTTGCTTGATATATGCCTGAAATTCAGTACTAAACTTTCCTGCATCATGCAATTGCAGACAAAGTGTAGCTAATGTTCCTATTCCTATCTTTTCTCCTTCACTCTGTGCATACTGTCCCGCTTCCAGTAAATGTACTGTTAATTCCTGCTTTTTCATTTTCCTTGTGTGCCAGATACATTTTTCTTTCCTCCTATCTTCATATTATTCTTTCATACCCTGTTTGTCAATATATTATCCATATTATAGAATAATATTTTACCAATTGACATTCATACGTTATTATTTATAATAAAGATTGTCGTATTTTACTACGCGGATTGAAAATATAATATGGAGAATATTGTTCTCCTTCAGCAGGGTTTTCCCTGCTGATTTTCATTACTGAAGATATAGCACTTTAACTGTCCAATAATTTGTACATTTTAATTTAAATCAACAAAAATTGCTATTTAAATATTTAAACCACAGAAGTTAGAACTATGGTTACACATCGAAAATATTCAATAATGAATTGCTTAGAACATTTCCGCTATTAAAACGAGTATCAAAATAAGGCCTTTTAATAGGTAGCATAGATATAAAGCGAAAAGCCGTATGCCCGAGTAAGGCAAGTACGGCTTTGTTTAGGGATATAGTGGAAAATGCTTTTCATATTTCTTGATTTTTCTTAAAATGTGTTTTTCCGTCTACTATAATCATTTTTATTTGTTTTTAAAGTTAAAACCCTGCATAATCATTTGGATTATGCAGGGTTTTCCGTTCTATTATAACATACCAAGTAATAACCGGGAACTACAGCCCTTTATCCATCCGCCTGCCGGAGCTGTAATTATAACATACCAAGTAATAACCGGGAACTACAGCTTGCCGCATCAATGTAGCTGCGTTTTGACAATTATAACATACCAAGTAATAACCGGGAACTACAGCGACGTGTCGCGGCTGGATCCGTTCTGATCCATTATAACATACCAAGTAATAACCGGAACTACAGCCGGATTCAACATTCAGTTGAACGGCCTTCAATTATAACATACCAAGTAATAACCAACTACAGCCACGGCAAAGACGCCGGAAGAAGCGGATCGATTATAACATACCAAGTAATAACCGGGAACTACAGCACCTGCTCCGAAGCGTTCCAAAGGTTGGGAATTATAACATACCAAGTAATAACCGGGAACTACAGCTACTCCACTATGTCGTACTGTCTTATGAGATTATAACATACCAAGTAATAACCGGGAACTACAGCCATCGTTGCAAATTCCGCGTCCGCAGCCGTATTATAACATACCAAGTAATAACGGGAACTACAGCAGCAGACGACGGCAGACGAAATCAGCAGATTATAACATACCAAGTAATAACCGGGAACTACAGCATTTCAACACCGTTCTTTTTAAATTCTGCATTATAACATACCAAGTAATAACCGGGAACTACAGCTATGTAAATATCAGCTGTGCTATTATAACATACCAAGTAATAACCGGGAACTACAGCTGTCTTGGATTCCTCCGTGAAAATCATATATTATAACATACCAAGTAATAACCGGGAACTACAACTACAATGTATTATGGGAATCCAGTGATAATATTTTAAAAATATAAATGGAAAAAAAAGCCTTGCCATTACGCCAAGTGATGTAGACATCTTCTCGCAAACGTCCGAAACGCAATGGTACAGCTTCTAAAATATTATATCATGTGCAAAGCAGCACATGATCGACATTCGCCGTTCGCCGAATGCATAAATGCATTCTTCACTTGCGCTCATTATATCACACAGTCAAAAATAATACTTTAAATAAACGCGATCATATATAACGGTAATGTAATGATACCATCATCACTTACACCTATATTACCATCAACAAACTTGTATCCATAAGGAATATCTGCATTCATTTTCAAAATAGATTTTAAGGAATTAGCCCGCGTATTTCCACTTTTAACCTCAATCGGAACTACCACATCATCTTTTGGATCATAACATCAATTTCTCTCTTGGTTGTCTCATTTTTATAGAAATATAACGGATATCCTTTCTTGTAAAGTGCATCTGCTATGGCACATTCATATATACCGCCTTTGAGTTTCCGAATAACGTATTTTCTACGATATGTTGCTTTAATGAAAATCTTTCATCGCCATCAAAGAGATAAATCCGTTGTGTATGCCCTGAAAAGTCATCTCTTGCATAGTCATCCAGATCAAATCTGACATCTGTTACCAGTTTGCATAAATGCACCATATCCGCACGAAGCAGCCACTCAATACTTGAAAAATATTTTTGTGCCCGACCACCATGCTCGACCTCTTTATATTGAAATTTATGGTTTTCCTTATCCAGTAACTGTTTTGCAAGAGAAAGATAACACTTCTCTGCTTTTACCTTTTCCTCAGCTGTTGCATAATGTGCTATGTCATACTGGTATCCCTGTAAGAGGCTGCGCTGTATCCTGTCAATTTCCCTAAAATCTTTTGTGTCTATATATTTCTGTACTGCCTCTGGCATACCACCTATTGCAATGTACTGTCTGTAATAATTCATCATTTGCGAATGAATTGCTTCAGGCACAATCGTTTTAGAACGCAGATAACCACAGAGATTTTCTATCATATCCCCGGATATTCCCATTCCCCACAGAAACTCTTCAAAATCAATCCCATACATTTTCAAATAATCAACATATCCAACCGGATAAGAAGAGGCACGTTTGTAGTCGATTCCAGGAAGTGAGCCAGATACAATTACATCATATTTATTATCTATCGCCCAAAATTTAAGTGATGTGACCGCTTCCTGACATTCCTGAATTTCATCCAGAAAAATCAATGTTTTTCCAGGAATAATTTTCTTTTCAGGGAAGCGGAACCGCATACCCATAACCATAGCATCTACGGTAAGATCTCCAGAAAATATCTCCATCGCAGAAGGCATCTGTTTAAAATTAATTTCAACCAGTTCTTCATAATTTTCTTCGGCAAAACGTTCAACGGTATATGTCTTTCCTGTTTGTCTGGCACCCTGAACGACAAGGCACTTCTTATCCTTTGTGTTTATCCAGTTTTTCATAAAATTTGTTGCTTTTCTTTTTAACATAAGGCACCTCTGATCAACATAAATAACACTTTTTAATGTAAATCATCAACATTTTAGAAAGATAAAATGTATATCTGTCAACATTTCAGAAAAATTATATCATTAATTTGAATCGATGAAAAGGATTATTGCAAATTTCATCCGCAGTACCTGTAAAAGTATGGCATAATTTCCACGAAAACAACTGTAATTTTCTTCCAGCATGTGCTATGATGATGACATAAATGTAGCAACACGAAAGACATTCCACTGCACTTTTCCGTAAGCGCTGCGGATTTATGACACACAGAAGGAGGATTTTATGTACGAATTTACAGAAGACTGTATGCTTCATATTGATGCAATCGATGAAGAACACAAGCGTCTGTTCCAGATGATAAATGAAGCATTCGAATTAGTTGAGAAAACAGAGGATGTGGCAGCCATCGGTCAAAGCCTGATCGCAAACCTGAAAGATTACGCAGCTACGCACCTTGCTCATGAGGAGGCTTATATGGAGAGTATCCATGATCCTGAGCTTCCTCTCCAGAAGACAGAACATGCTGCATTTGCAAAGACGATCAACGAATTTAAACTGGATACCACATCACCACGCAATGCCAGGAGATCGTTAAATGAACTTCTTACTTACCTCGTGCACTGGCTTTATCATCATATTTTAAGCAGCGATATGATGATCGGGAAAATGATCCCTACGGAAGAATCTACAGAGGATCCATTTGCATTCACGGACAAATACAAAACCGGCATCACATTTGTCGATGATGAGCACCGCAAGCTGTTTGAGATCATCAGTGATACCAATGACCTCATCCACGACCAGCTTTTACATGATAAATACGATGAGATCATGCGTCTGCTGGCAGAACTGAGAGATTATACGGAATTACATTTCAGCGAGGAAGAGGCTCTGATGGAGCGCATCCATTATCCTGAACTTCCTTCACAGAAACGGGCACACGCTGCATTTGTAGACCGTCTTGTAAATATCGATCTGGATGAAATGGAGGATCTGGATGACAACCAGCAGGTATATCTTCTTGATCTGATCCAGTTTTTACTGAACTGGCTTGCAAACCACATTCTTGCCTGTGATAAAAAAATTGGTGAATATATGCGCGAAAATCATATTTCTGAATAAGCAGGAACGGTTGTATGGGTTTTCACCCGAATGATAAAAGATCACTAGTCATCCGGTCAAAAACTCATACAACTTTTTTTATTTTCTTACTTGACAAAGTCAAGTATTGGTTTTATACTGTGTGCAGTTGGAAACGTAAATACTCAGTTTTCGATATGAAAATTGGATTTCGCTTTGCGATGTAAGGAGGATTTATGCTAATATCAACTCTTTCCTACTATACAACTGAACTATATAAAGAATTTGCTGCTTACACAACAGAAAAGCTCCATGAGTTAGGTCTTAACTTTGGTCAGATGTACTTTATCATTTATGTGGGCAAACATCCTGAGTGTACCCCATCAGAACTGACCAGCGCCTTAAAACTGGACTGGGGACATTCGCAGCGCTCCGTTGCGAAACTTGCAGAAAATGGTTTTCTGATCAAAGAAAAGAAATCCGGCCGCAGTTACCGGCTAACTTTAACCCCTCTCTTGGGAAAACAGGCTTTTGATGTCTGCCATCAGGTACTTTTCGACTGGGATGCCACCAAATTGACCGGTCTTACCAATGAGGAGCAGCAGCTCCTTTTAAATCTGCTGTGTAAAATATCAATTCAGAAAGTGTGAGATTATGTACGAAACAATTCAGACTCCCTTCAATTATGGAGGATTAACCTTAAAAAACCGCATTATTTTTGCCCCTACAACATTCGGTTTATCGGATGAAGATTACTTTGAAAAAATACGCCGGATCGCAGCTGGCGGCTGCGCTATGATCATTGTCGGAGACGTTCCGGTTGGAAAAAGTCATTTCGGAAAATCACTTTTTGACAAAAAAGGCTTTGCATTCTATGAAAAAGTGATCGGGATCGCCCATGACAATGACTGTAAGGTATGCGCCCAGCTTCATCAGTCCGATTCCAATATCAAAGCCATGTTAAAATATGTTCCGGGCGTGCTCACAAAACGGATCAGTATGCAGGAACTCCGCCCTCTTTTAAATAATGAGGTTGCTCCATATATTACGAATATGCCTCACAAAAAAGTAAAAGAGATCACCTCTGCTTTCGGCACTGCCGCTGTTCTCGCAAAAAAAGCAGGATTTGATATGATCCAGATCCACGGTGACCGTATGTGTGGAAGTTTCAGTTCTTCCATTTACAACCACCGCACCGATGAATACGGCGGAACTGCCGAAAACCGTGCCCGTTTTGCAGTGGAGGCTGTTTCTGCCGTCCGCGAAAAACTGCCGGATATGCCAATCGATTACAAGCTTGCCGTCCGTCAGGAGAATCCACACTACGGAAATGCAGGTGTTATCGAGGATGAGCTGAAGGTATTTGTTCCAATGCTTGAAAAAGCAGGCATTACAAGCTTCCATGTCACACTCGCAAACCATTCTGATCTTGAGAATACCATCCCACCAAAAAACCATCCGTATTTTAGTGAACCGGGATGTTTCCTAAAATTCTGTGATGAGGTAAGACAGTACACCAATCTTCCGATCTGTGGTGTCGGCGGACTTACCGATCCTGATTTTGTGGAAAAACAGCTTGCCGATGGCCGTATCCAGTGTGCTGCCATGAGCCGCCAGTTACTGGCTGATCCTGACTGGGTGAACAAACTGAAAGATGGTCATGCAGACCAGATCCACCGCTGCGTCCGCTGCAACAAAAAATGTCTTGGCGGGCTGATGCAGCATCAGGGAACACACTGTATTTATGAAGAAATAATTCCGTTTAAAAAAAAGAATGTATTCGGATTAATTTCCTCCGGATACATTCTTTTTTATTTATTCTTACTTTTCTATTTCTTCTTAGTGTTTTGGAACGATCTTCTCAATTCCACCCATATATGGCTGAAGTGCTTTTGGAATATTGACGCTTCCGTCCTCATTTAAGTTGTTCTCTAAGAATGCGATCAGCATACGTGGTGGAGCAACAACTGTGTTGTTTAAGGTATGTGCAAAATATTTGTTTCCGTCTTTTCCTTTTACCCTGATCTTTAAACGTCTTGCCTGTGCATCTCCTAAGTTTGAGCAGCTTCCAACTTCGAAGTATTTCTTCTGTCTTGGAGACCATGCCTCTACGTCGCAGGATTTTACTTTTAAGTCAGCGAGATCGCCGGAGCAGCACTCTAATGTACGGACCGGGATATCTAAGCTGCGGAACAGGTCAACAGTGTTCTGCCATAATTTATCATACCAGACTTTGGATTCTTCCGGTCTGCAGACAACGATCATTTCCTGTTTCTCGAACTGGTGGATACGGTATACACCACGTTCCTCGATACCGTGTGCTCCTTTTTCCTTACGGAAACATGGAGAGTAAGAAGTCAGTGTGTATGGTAATTTTTCTTCATCGTTGATCGTGTCAATGAATTTACCGATCATGGAGTGCTCGGAAGTACCGATCAGGTAAAGATCCTCTCCCTCGATCTTGTACATCATAGCATCCATCTCGTCAAAACTCATAACACCTGTTACAACGTTGCTTCGGATCATGAATGGTGGTACACAGTAAGTAAATCCACGGTCGATCATGAAATCTCTTGCGTAGGAGATCACTGCGGAATGGATTCTTGCGATATCACCCATTAAATAATAGAAACCGTTTCCTGCAACTTTTCCGGCTGCATCGAGGTCGATTCCATCAAAACGATCCATGATATCTGTGTGATATGGGATTTCAAAATCAGGAACGACAGGTTCGCCGAATTTTTCGATCTCCACGTTGCAGCTGTCATCTTTTCCGATTGGAACAGACGGATCGATGATGTTTGGGATTACCATCATGATCTTTGTTACTTTTTCCTGCAACTCTTTCTCTGTTTCCTCTAACTCAGCAAGGCGTGCTGCATTGGCACTTACCTGTGCCTTTACTGCCTCTGCTTCTTCTTTCTTGCCCTGTCCCATTAACTGTCCGATCTGTTTGGATAAGGTGTTACGGCTTGCACGAAGCTCATCTGCCTCTTTCTGTGTTGCTCTTGCCTTCGCATCTAACTCGATCACTTCGTCTACTAACGGTAATTTCTGATCCTGGAAATTTGTTCTTAATGTTCTGTTTTACGATTTCCGGATTTTCTCTTAAAAATTTTAAATCGATCATTTTTTCTAAGCTCCTTTTTCTTTTTTACGTTATACCGAAAGCCTCCCGCCCTGCTAACCAAAACTCATCGAAAAGGCTGTATTTTCTTCCGCACCGCCTTCCGCCGGGGACGACTGTATTCTCTTGCCACCCATATTGCCGGAACACTCTGCCTCTCTTTCTCTATGTTAAAGAACAGATCTTCTTCCGACCTCTCAAACGTACGATACAGGGTACGAACCTTGTGACTTTCATCACCGGCTCTGAAAGTGGAAAGACCTTACTCACTGCACCGGTTTACACCTGCCACCGGCTCTCTGAAACAGCTTTGCGGTCGTAGCTTTCGTCACTGCCAATTTCTTCCGACATTATACCCTCATTATCTGCAAAATGCAACTGTTTTATGCGGAATTCTTCGCATTCTTCCCGAATTTTTCTCAATCTTTTCTTTCTGCCGCGCCTGCATCTTCCTCGATCCATTCCAGCAGCTGATGTGCTCGCCTGATCCACGTATGTTTTTCTTCCACCACAGGGATACCGGCTCTTACGATCTCCTCCCGGCGTGCATCGTCCGCCAGCAGATCTCTCACCAGCTCCGGCAGTTTTTCCATATGGGCAAGATCGTAATAACATACGCCCTGTCCTTCTTTTAATTCCCCGCAAAGATATTTGCTCGTATCAGTCACGCTGACAGTGCCATTTAAAATTGAATTAAAGACACGGTCATGTGCTCCGTCCTTAAACCATGGCATGACGTTCAACGATATTTTGGACGCCGCAATTGCTTTTAAACACTCCTCTGAGGTTGTCTGCGGATGCAGGATCATGTTTTCCGGGTGACCGCAGGTGAGTTCATCCCAGCCCTTGCCGAATACATCCACCTGTATTCCTGCGTCCACCAGCACTTTTACCGCCTCCCTGCGCCAGTAATTGCGCACATAGATATCAATAAATATCATGCGGTGCAGCGCCATGCGGAGATCCTTATAAGTATTCTCCCCCATCTCGCGCTCGCAGTGTTCCAATGCCACTTCCTCGACCGTGCGATGCGGATGCGCAATGATGTCATCGATGATCCCCTGATAAAAGGCTGCATATTCATCATTGATCCAGTGGATATACGGTTCACAGAAAGACGTCGGGGTAAAGTTTCCTGTCATAATAACATTATATTTTTTCTCAACAGGCTTCCTGATTGCTTCTGCCGGATATTCAACCGGTTGTTTTCCCATCTTCTTTACCGGTATTTGGTTTACATAATTCTTCCAATCTGCTTCCTGCAAGCGGAAGAAATCCACGGTGCGTAAACTCCGGATAAGAACTGCTTAAAATAAGCCTCATGCAGCCGGTCGATGCTGATGTGGTAATATTTTTTCCGGAAGATCAGCAAGTCTCTCATGGTAATAATACGGATGATCGACGGCGATGTTGTAACACGGAACTGCATATTCATCCCATACATAGCCAATGCCTTCACGGTAAACGCCTGCCTCTTTTTCCAGACCTTCAAAGTTAAACGTGACAAGCACTGTCTCCCCCGGCTTGATAAATCTGCGCAGCTTTTTGGCGCTGTTCATCTCATCCTCCAAGTCAAAATAGAACACCTTATAGCCCATGCGCTTCCATTCATTTCCCATCTGTATGGAAAAGTAGGCAAGCGTTTCCACGCCGCCAACCAACAAAACAATTCTTTTCATAAATACATCAAGGCGGTATTCTGTCCTGAATACCGCCACTCCTTTATTTTTTCCAATGTCACTTTTTTTTCACCGGACGTTCTTGTGCTTTCACATGCTTCATCCAGATCCGCAGCTCTTTCACGAACACCTTGATCCACTGCACCAGCTTCTGTCGGATTTCAGTCTTGTGTTTCCACAGCCAGTGTATTTTCCCGGCTGCAAAAATGACCGGATAGACCAGACATAACAATTCCAGAATCAACAGCAACGCTGCAAGATCCTCATAAGCTCTCGCCCGGTTTTCCCAATATGGGAAAAACAATATTCTTTGTATTCATCGAACGGATTCCAAAATTTCTTAATACCGTAAAACGATTCATCAATCCAAAACGGGAAGAATTTTCAACGATCTCATAACTGCTTTCATCCAATCCCAATGCTTCTTTTAATGCATTGAATCCGAACTTCTGCACCGGATTTTTGATGAGAAGCTCATAGCTGTCAAGCGTCGTTCCAGCTGCCTGTCCGTAACTTCCCCACCCTTTGAATCCGTCGTGCCCGCTGCCGGTGTGCTGGCTGCTGCGCTGTCCATGCCGCCAGTACTGCTGCCTGATCCGCCTTCTAAAATCTCATAAGAGACATAAACGGTTGCTGCTTCCTCGTCCGCCGCATCACTGAAATATCCCTTATCGCTTTTTACCACACCGCGCACCGGATACTGTACTCCGTTGATCTCCACATACATTCCTGCGACATTGTTGGAACCAAATAACTGCCATGCAACATTTTCATCAATGACCACACCGTCTTTGTTTAAATCTTCTCCATCAAAATAGCTGCCGGACAACAGTTTCAGCGGATGAAATGTGAAAAAATCTCCTCCAACACCGAATGCTCTCGCCGTGATGGATGCCCGGTCAGAATAAAGGGTAAGTTCTCCTTTTGTGCTGTAACAGTCCACCAGCGTTCTTCCGTTTACATCCGATGTATCCTCTGACGCCTCCTGCAATGCAGTTTTTAATTTCTGTTCCAGCTGTATCACATAGTCCTTCGTCACTGCTGCATCTTTGGAAAAAAAGCAGGAAATCTGTGCATAACTGTCTTCTGCTGACCACTCTGATGCGATCTGCTGTGTGGAAAGCTGTCTGCCGAGTGCCCGTTCCACACAGCCGAAAAGAATGGCAGCACATATCATCAGCACTAATAGAAGTATTTTTCTGTACTGCTTTACCTTCATGTGTCATTCCTTTCTGCTTATTCTGATGCAAGACGTACCTGTTCGTTTTCCTTGATCGGTTTTGTAGTCGTTGTGATCACATACTCATAACCTTCCAAAGCTCCGGTCACTGCTGATTTTGTATCGTCTGATGTGATAACATCCACATCCACACGTCTCGCATAGTAGCGGTTTCCAAGCGGTGTGCTCTTTGACTCTATGATCAGAATGAATTTTCCATTGGAATCTTCCCGGATAGCACTCGTCGGTACGATCGTGTCATAGTTGGAGCTCTGCTCCCCGATAGACAGTGTATAGCTGTCTCCGACTGACACATCCCCTTTCATCTCGCAGATGATCATACTGTTGGAGCGGTTCTGTGGATCTTTGCGGATGGCTGACACGACTGCGGAAACATCATTTCCGTACCAGTTATTCAGTATTTCCGCTGTATCTCCGACTCTGACCTTCTTTGCCTGATTTTCAGTCACAGAGAACTGTAACACATACGCTTTGTTTTCCGGCTGAATGGTCATCATGACATCGTTGGCGTTGACTGTAGTCCCTGCTGTCACTGCAATATCAGTAACAGTTCCTGATATTGGTGATGTGATCTCTGTTCCGATGGATTTCGCCTGTAATTTTGCTACTTCTTCCTGCAGATCTGTCATTGTTTTATAGGCAGATGCGATCGTCACCTCGCCACTGATCTTATCGGTCACTTTTTTCTGATCATTGGTTGCACTGGTCAATGCTGTGTTTGCATCGGTCAGTGCCGCCGTTGCCGTGTTCAGCTGCGCCTGCAGATTGTTTGCTTCCGCGGTGTTCGTGCCAGTCAGTTTTTTCACGGAGAGATTGTAGTTTGCATTGCTCAGAGCATTCTTTCTGTCGGTTGCTGCGGACTTTGCAGAATCGTAGGAACCCTGGACTTTATTTAAATCATCCTTGCGGGCGTCGTAAGTGGCTTTGGCTGCTTTCAGCTTTGTCTCTGCAATCGCCACCGATGTTTTTGCCGTTTGTTTATCTGCTTCTGTGGCGGTTGATGGTAGGTTATCGTATGCTGTCTTTGCCTCATCATACGCACTCTGTGCGCTCTGCAGACCTGAAAGCGCCGTATCATACGCACTCTTCACCGGTGTATAAGCACTCTCCGCACTCGTCAGGCTGTCCTGCGCCTCACTGTTCTTTTTTTCTCTGCATCTAACACTGCCTTTTCCTCTGCAGTTGTGTCTGTCGTTGAGTTGCTGACCGCATCGATCTGTGCTTTGATCTTATCGACACTTGCCTGTGCAGCATCCACTGCAGCCTGCGCATCCTTCACTCTCTGATTTGCTGCTGCGATCTCATTTTGTTTCTGGGTGAGGCTAGATCCCTTTCCAGCCTCAATACTCTGACGCTCTGCCACTGTGATCCCTGCGGTAAGCACTGCGGATTCATAGGCTGCCTGTGCCTCGTTTAGACTCTTCTTTGCAGCATCTAACTCATCACTGTCTGTATCCTCTAAGGTAAACAGTAAATCTCCGGTTGCTACTTCCGCATCCTTTTCACGTTGACCGTTGCAATCTTCCTTGTCTCCTCGATCGTGACGGAATAGCTCTCACTCGCCTCCACAGAACCGCTTCCGCGCACCTTGGAAGTGATCTGACCGCTTGTCACCTGCTGTGTGCTGACTTCCACAAGCGAATAATTCATGATCGTATTGGAAAAGGTAAGTATCAGCATCACCAGTAAAAATATAATTGTGATATTCTTTATTTTATCTTTTCTATCTGTCATCTTTTAACTCTCCATTTTCTATCCTTTGACACCGCCCTGATAAGCGATACCTTCTACCAGCTGATCCTCACCGTATAAGAAAATCAAAGGCTTGGGATCATGTAAAAGTCGCCACTGCAAATGCCAGTCCACTTCCTGCGCATTGATCTTTGACAAAGATCGACAACGGGTATTTATCTGTATCGTTAAAAACAGCAGTGGCTGTTCCACCATATTCCAGTAATCCATAAATACCAGGATCGCACAGGTTGTGATCACGCCCTTACAGATTGGAATACATATCTTTGTAAAGACCTGAAACTCGTTGGCTCCGTCAATCTTCGCCGCCTCGATGAGCGGCACTGGTATTCGTCTCATATACTTCGTGATCAGGTACACACTAAACGGTGAAAAATACCCGGAAGCCATATACTCCAGTTCGTATCCAGTAGCTTCATCCAGTTTAAGACCAGATAATTTGGCACCAGTGTAACCTGATATGGCATCATCATTAAGATCACATATGCAAAAGACGATTGCGGAAAGTTTTCCTCTGGTCCTTGTGAAGCCATATGCGGCGAGCACTGCCACCACCAGCTGGAATACCACGATCGGCACCACTAAGATCACGGAATTCCAAAACTTCAACAGATAGTCCGGACTCTTAAATAACACGGTCGCATACTGTGAGAAAGTCACCATATCCGGTATAAATTTGAGGTTTACCGTCTGGGAGATGTACTGCTTGCCCCGGTATCCGTTTTTTGGAAAATAGAACCATAGTTGGAGGTGATCTCCGCTGCCGACATAAACGAATTGCTGATGGTAAGAACGATCGGCATGATAAAAATCAGCGCCGTAACCACTGCGATCACCGTCAGGCAGATGCGGATACATAATTTTTTCGTTCTGATCTCTTTTTCATTCTTCCTCCAAATCCTTTCCAAAATGATGTTCCACCCAAAATAAAATTCCCATAATGACGATCATCACAAAGGACATATAAATTGCTGCCGTGGAAAGTTTCTGGTAATCTGCCGAAGCAAACGTATTGTTCATATAATGCTGCAGCATATAAAGTGCACCGTACGGATACTCGCCTGTCAGAAGATAAATCTCACGGAAAACCTTAAACGAATTGATCATGGAAAGTATCGTCACAAACATGATCGTCGGTGACAGATACCGCAATTTAACATGCAGGAATATCTGCCAGCGGTTTGCCCCGTCCAACTCTGCCACCTCGATAATATCCTTTGGGATATTTCCCATCGCAGACAAAAAGAGGATCATATTGTAACCTAAGTTTTTCCATAAAAACAGCAGAATAATGACCAAAAGACCTGCTGAAGATTTCAGCCAGTCCACCTGTCCTCCGCCGAACTTCTGCACTGCCACATTCACAACACCATTGTAATCAAAAAGCACCTGCCAGATCAGCACGATAGACGCTGTCGGCACCATAAGCGGTGTCAGAAAACAACTCCGCAGTTCACTTTTTAACGGAATGCCTGCATCCAGCAGAAATGCGAGTGCCATGCCAAGGATCACGGCAAGCGGCACTGCCACTACCGAAAAAAATAGTGTATTTCCAACTGCTGTCCGGAATGCCCCATTTTGAATGACATTGATGTAATTTGTCAGTCCCACAAACTTTTTTGCCACCGGATTATTCACAAAGGAAAAATAGATCACTACAAGAAATGGGAGTACAAAAAACAACAGTACTCCCAGAACGCTCGGTGCCAGGAACGCTCCTGACACCAGCCTATGAAACCATGATTTATTCTGTTTTTTTATAACCTTACTAAAATCCTTTTTCTTACTTCGTCTCACTTAAATATACCTGCATTCTGCTCTGGATAATTTTTGCCACATCCTCTGCGGACTTCTGTCCTGAGAAATAGGCTGCTGCCTCCTCATTGATGATATTGGTGATATCATCGGAAACGGCACCGGAAACAGCGGTTGTATTGTATACAAGATCTTTTACCTGATCTACATCCTCCTGTGTCGCCGGCTGGATCTCAACTTCGAATTCCCCCCAGCCCCAAGTACTTCCGCCGTCAGAGTCTGCTTTCATTGCGTTCTGACAATATTTTTCAAAATCGTCTTTTCTAATGGAAAATCCATAAGTGTAATCACTGTCGCCGTCGCTGCTCTTCTTTGGCAGATAAAATGTCCTTAAAAACTGCCATGCACCATCGACATCCTTACAGCTATTGGAAATTCCAATAATATTGTTCAGACTCAGCATTGCTCCGTTTCCCTCGCTGGTCGGATAACCAATAAATGTTGTCGGACCTCCAAAAATCGCACGGTACATCTGTACCTGCTCAAAATCACTGAGATAATAAGTATCTAAAAGCTGTTTTCCCTGACTCAGCAGAACCGTGCTGTCTTCCTCTTCCATATCATCTCTATATTCAAACTCTTCCGGGAACATATTTGCAAAATCCAGTACATCTATAAATTCCTGACTGTCAAAATTACAGCTTGCATCCTCCCAGTTGATAAAATCATTATAGCCGAGACTCATCAGTGCTGTCAATGCAGACGTCCGGTCCATACCCCAGAAAAGCTGTGTTCCTTCCGGTTTGGATGCGAGCAGCGCCTTCATATCCGACACGGTCCATCCCGGTGTCGTTCCAACATCATCCGCTTTTCCGATCACCGTCTGTAACGTAAAGGTCTGCGGCAGGATCGCCAGTTTTCCATCATACTCGCATGCAGTGAGTACATTTGGAAGGAAATCATCTCTCGAAAGTTCCGTGTCTTTGTCCAGCAGTCCATACAGATCCACATTTAATCCTTTGGATGCAAAATTAATCGCCTGGGAATAATCGTTAAAAAGCACCAGATCAATGTTGGAATCCGATGTCACTGCCGTGTTGAAGCTGTTCACTGCATCCTCGTACTCCTCTGCGCCGTCTCCATAAGACTTCATTGTGATATGATACTTATCCTGACTCTTGTTAAATGCGATCACCTTCTCCTCCGCGTCTGAACCTGTCCACATGCAGGCGAGTGTGAGATTTACGGTATCTGCCACTTCACTGGCATCCACTTCTTTGATCAGTGCGATCTCCGTCTGGTTTCCGTTGGAGTTCCAGTTCTGAAGATAAGCTGCGATTCTTCCATCGGACAGGACTCCGTAGCTGCTCACGCTGGAGCTGGAAATATTACAGTCCATCCAGCTGAAAAATTCCTCTTTTTCCTTCGTATCCAGATTGTACTTATAAACACTGCTGCCCTCTGTGACCAGCAGATTCTTCTCATCTAACACAGAGACTGTATCGGAAGGGACTTCAATTGCCTTGTCTGTCTGTTCTTTCATTGCGCCGACATCTAACGGCCGCAGCTCACATCCGGCATCCCCATATCCGATGGAGGCAACCGTTCCGTCCGCAAGCCCGACCAGTCTGGATGTATATCCATCCGATGGGATCCTGCCTTTCTGGCTGCCGTCCCCTCCTATTACAAGTGTAAAATATTCATCTGAGCTGACGCTGTTGCCACTGTCATTATTGGACCAGGTATTCAGGGCAAGATAAAGGTTTCCATCCTTATCCACTGCTATTCCGTTACAGCTTACATTCTCTGCATTTGCTCCGAGATCCATGTCCTGTTCAAACGCAATATTTCCGGATGTGTCCACTTTGAGAATGGAAGAAGTCTGAATGAATCTCGCATTCTGAGCCAGCAGAAATCTGCCATAGTTTACATTGCCGTTCTCATCCGTATAATCTTTTGCATAATAATCATTCCAGTCCTTTTCTGCATCCTCGGCACTGTATCCCCACTGGTCTGCCATATAACTTAACACATCATCCAGTGTTGCGTCAGAATAATCCTCGGTGACACTCGACTCATCCATCTGGTTCTTCGTCACAAACAGGTAAACCTCTCCGCTGTCTGCCACGGTATATCCTGACACCCAGCTGCTGTTTCCGCTGCCGTCACTCTGCGCCTGCTCATAAAGCTGTGCATTTTCTCCGGTGATCAGATTATAGGAATACAGTCCGGATTTTGTGTAGTCCTCATTGCTGGAAGTGTAATACATCACATCTCCCTTAAACTGTATATTACTTGTCGTATCATTAAAACTGTCCGGCAGATCACTCAGATAATCTGCTTTGAAATATCTCTTCTTTCCGTCTGCGGATGTGCTGTTGCCGCCACCGCCACAGGCAGTAAGCCCTGCTGTCATTGCGGCTGTAAGTGTCAGTGCCACCGCCTTTCTCCATAAACTTCGGTTCATATGCATTCCTCCCATAAAATGCCGCTTTCTGCGGACGTTTTTTCTATAATTTCAGAATATAGAAGTCCTTATGGAAAAGCAAGATACAAAAGTTTATGAAATTCTTAATTTTGTCTGAATGGAAATTTGCACCAAAAAAACCACACCGGGATTTTCTTTTCCCAGTGTGGCAGTTTTTATTCTTCCGGTTTAAAATCGCGGATCAGATTCCATGTTGGCAGTACATTTCCCTGATAATCAAAGAGTGCCTGATTCGCCCATTCATTTCCGCAAGGTCCTTTATCGTTCATATATTTTAAGGATGCCTCGGTTGCCCAGCCGGAACCCGGAACCGGGATCCATGCAGGCTCCCAGTAGAAAAATCCTTTTCCCCTGTTTCCTTTGATGTGACTGATACGGTTTAAGAAATCTTCCATAAAATCATACTGTCCCTGAACCGTCATCGGGTATTCGATTTTTTCTACCAGTTCCTGTTTCGTTGCATAGCCTTTGCGTTCTTCGTCAGAGAGTTTTTCGTAATCCTTATAATCTTCCATCGTATACCCCATGGAAACCTCCGCTACGATCAGGTCTTTTCCATAACGCTCTGCGATATCGTTCATATTGTCTGTGAGCATATCTAATGTGCCATGCCAGAACGGATAGTAGGATAAACCGATGATCTGGAAATCCTCACCGCGCTTTGTAAACTCGTCAAACCATTCACGGTAAAGCGCATTGTTACCGCCATTGTCAAGATGAAGCATGACCGGTACATCTTTGTCCACTGCACGGACACCTCGGATCCCTGCATTGACAAATTTTGCAATGTTATCGTAATTTGGCACTTTTCCCTCCGGCCATAACAGACCGTTAGAAAGCTCGTTTCCGACCTGCACCATCGTGGTATTAATTCCATTCTCTTTAAAAACTTTCATGGTATCCACGGTAAAATCATACACTGCCTGCTCTAACTGTTCCACGCTATAGTCTTTCCATGCTTTTGGTTTGATCTGTTTTCCCGGATCAGCCCAAAAATCACTGTAATGGAAATTCAATAACACACCCAGTCCTGCGTCTGTCACTTTCTTTGCGATCGCAAGTGTTGTTTTTAAATCATTCTCTCCGGCGCCATAAGATTCGCCATTTTCCGACCACGGATCATTCCAGAGACGGATACGGATCGTATCGACATCATACTTTTTCATAATGTCCAGAATATCCATTTCTGTTCCGTCAACGTAGTATCTTGCGCCACATTTCTCTAATTCCAATAAAGTGGATAAATCCATTCCTTTTACAAATTTCATTTTGTCTCTCCTCTTGTACCCTTATATTCCTGGATAATTGCGAAACTCCTCATCCTCTTCTTTCAATTGTCTGCCTTATATTCCACGGAAGCGGAATGTAAATTCCAGTGGTTTTGTCACATCAATATGGTATTCCGGGTGTACCCATGCACCCCAGCTGTCGTCACCGCCGACACCCATCTGCGCCAGTGCGACACGCACGACAGTATAATGTACCTGTGGCAGTTCATACGGATGTGCTGCATTTTCCAGTTCATGCGGCGTATATGGAAGTGCAGAGAAACTCAGCTCGTCCCCGGAGAATAACAGTCCTCTTCCTTTATAGTCGGTCACTTTTGCATATCGCACACCGACTTTATTGCCGCACTCCTGCGGAACTAAGTATTTTGCCATATTGTCTGCTGCCTTATTTTTGTAAATGCCAAGTTTTGCCCCATGTCTGCGGTCTGCATAAGTTTCCTCTGGTCCATAACCATACCACTCAACGTTGTCATAATCGGCATTTAATTTGAACATCATGCCAAATTCCGGCATATCCGGCAGTCCTTCCACTGGATCATAAGTAAGCTTTGTCTCGACGGTTCCATCACCAAATACGGTATATGCAACCTGACATTTTGCTGCCGGAGTGGTCGGCATATAATAGGTGTATGTGATGGTCACACTGTGTTCTGTCTCTTCCACGGTTGTCGGCACATTGTCGAACATGCCGCCATTTCTGTGACTGATGTACATGCTGGCGATCTTCCACTGTGCATAACGTCCCGGTGCCATGCTGCCGTTGTCATTGTCCACCGGCGCTCTCCAGAAGTTTGGCATCGGAATTTTTTCCGATCATCTCTTTTCCCGCATAGCGGTAGGAAACCAGACCGCCGTTCAGCAGGGAAAACAGACAGTCAAAGTCATCGCCCTTCACGCCAATATTCACTTTTCCGCGGACTACCTGCAATGGTTTTTCCGGTACGGCAAACTTCACTTCTTTTTTGTAAACCTTCTGACCAAACGCCACTTCATGTCCGGCTTCTGCCCAGAGTGTGTCTTCTCTCAGTACAAATGAAACCGTCACTGCGTACTCTGCATCATCTGGGATCTCAAATGGGATCTCATAAATGCCGGATGAAAGCGGCGCAACATTTGTATCCATTTTCTGTTTTTTCACGACTGTTCCATTTTTCTGTAAAATTACGACACATTGATATTCACTTGTGTCTGCAAACAGATTTTTATTCACAACTGTAAAAGGTGTGTCCCTCAAAAGCCACGCTGATATTCTGATAATTGAATTTGACCTCCTGCATTTTCGGGGAAGCATCACGTTCACCGCCATAGCAGATCCCATTTCCACTGAAATTGTAGTCGGTCGGACGCTCGCCGCAGTCTCCACCATATGCCTGAAATTCCTGTCCATAGCGGTCTTTTTTCAAAATAGACTGGTCGATATAATCCCAGATAAAACCACCCTGATATCTTGGTTCGGTATCGGTAAGGTCTGTGTATTTGTGCATTGCCCCGCAGGAATTTCCCATCGCATGGGTGTACTCACAGCAGATAAAAGGTTTTTCCTTATGCTCTGCCAAAAACTTCTTAATATTTTCCACGCTGGTGTACATCTGGCTTTCCATGTCGCTCGTGCCTTCATATCTGCGGTCATTGAAAATTCCCTCATAATGTACAAGACGGTGCGGATCTACTGCACGGAATTTTTCGGACATGTCAAAAATGACTTTTCCGCCGTAGGATTCATTTCCCACCGACCAGATCAGGATCGCCGGATGGTTTTTATCCCTCTGATAGCAGGAGTTCACGCGGTCTAACATCATCGGCTCCCAGTCCATATTATCGCCCGGAACGATGGTATCCTTCGGCACAAGTCCGTGACTTGCCGCATCCCACGAACCGTGGGATTCCAGATTGTTCTCCGCGATCATGTAAAGTCCATACCGATCGCACAGCTCATAGATGCCGGAGGCATCCGGGTAATGACAGGTGCGGATCGCATTGATATTGTTCTGCTTCATCGTGATAATATCCTGCAAAACTTCTTCTTTAGAAACGGCACGTCCTGTTTTTCGAACTGAATTCATGGCGGTTCACGCCCTTAAAGACAATACGTTTTCCGTTTAAAGTCATGATGCCATCTTTCATCTCAAAACGGCGGAATCCGATGTTCTGTGAAATATATTCAACACAGTTTCCACTCTCATCCAGAAGCTCGACCGTAAGCGTATAAAGATCCGGATGTTCAGCACTCCAAAGATTTGGATGGCTCACTTGCTGTTCGAAGTGAACTGTCGCTGCACCTGTATCTGTGAAACGGATCGTATCTGAAGTATTATTGGGCTGAAAGCTGATTGTCTCGGAAAAAATTGTGTTTTCTGAAACACTTCCGGCAGCTCCCTCTTTTGAATCATCCCTGCTTCCTGTGAGCGTGATTTTTGCAGATACATTCTGCATTTTGGCATCATCTGCGGATTTTTCAACAGTTTCTACTTTTCCACAGATCTGCATATCCAGCACCAGATCGGCACTCTCCAACGATTCCGCAACAACCGGCTGCACTTTCAGGTCATACACATGCACCTTCGGCATGGTATATAAATAAACGGAACGGAAAATACCGGAGAACCGGTAGAAATCCTGATCTTCGCACCAGCTTGAGGAAGTCCACTTGAATACCTTCAACGCCAGTTTGTTTTCGCCCTCTTTCACATAAGGTGTCAGATCAAACTCCGACGGCGTAAAGCTGTCCTCACTGTAACCGACATAACTTCCGTTCAGCCAGAGCGCAAAACCGCTCTCCACACCCTGAAACGAGATGTATAGCCCATTTTTTACAAATCCTTCCGGCAATGTGAAATATTTCACATAACTTGCCACCGGGTTAAAGTCTGTCGGCACTGCGTCACGCCACACATCCTCTCTTCCATCCCACGGATACTGGATATTGGCATACTGTGGAATATCATACCCCTCCATCTGGATATGCGCCGGCACACGGATGTCGTCCCACGGTCTGCAATTGTAGCCCTCCGCCTCAAAACCCGGAATCGTCTGCGCATCATTTTTTGCATAATGAAACTTCCAGATCCCATCTAAGGACAGTCTGAAACTGCTGTTTTGTTCCACTGCCTCCGCTTCATTTTTATATGTAACATGGTCAGAATGTGCCGCCATGCAGTTTTCTTTGAAAAACTTTGGATCATGAATTTTTTTCACATCAAATTCCCATAGAAATGTCTCCCTTATACCTTACCAGCCTTTCAGTGCAGAAATATTATAATTCAACAGCTTTCTCTCGTAATTTTCCGGGCTGATCTTCCACTGATACGGCGATGTATTTAAATATTTTTTGAAATTCCGGTTGAACGTGGAAGTCGTAGTAAATCCAACCTTCTGTGCAACAACATCCATGGAGTCATTCGTCTTTTTCATAATGTCACAAGCTTTCTGTACCCGCATCAGATTGATGTAATCCATCGGAGACATATTCATGTAGGACTCAAACACCCTGCGGAAATGTGTCTCACTCATGTGGCTCGCCTTCGCCAGCTCCTCCACACGGATGTTATTGGCATATTCATTGCGGACATATTCCAAAGCCGGTGTGATCTGTGACACACCTGTCTTTTTCCGGATCTCATCCTCCGCAACATCATTTTCGCACATCCGTAAAAGTTCTGCAAACAATGTGATCATAAGTCCCCGGACACATTCATGAAATCGTTTTTTCTTCTGCCGCATCTCATCCATGATCATTTTGACCAGCACGGAAACACCCGGATTTTCCCACTCATGAAAAAATAGTGCCTTCTGGTTGACCATCTGCAAAATCTTTTTCTGTATGACCGGATTATCCGGATACAATTCCTGGATCATGACCATCGGATCAAAAAACAGATACTCCCAGAAGCTTGGACCACTGTCCGTATCACTGATGGTCACATGTGGGTAATTCTGTGGGATAATGCTTACCATTGCCGGTTCATAAGGTTTTGACTCCTCGTTTAAGATCAATTCCCCTGTGCCATGTTTGCAATAACCGATCTCCATGAGATTATGAAAATGAAGATTACTCTCATCATGACCATAGTCACGAATCCAACTGTCTCCTAAAAGTGCAAGAACATATTCATTTTGTGGCACTTCGTAAAACCGAAGCTCCATCGTGTCTTTTTTCTTTTTCCCCATGGCTGTTACCTCTTTTTGAAAAAGGCTGCCTCAAAAATTCAAGACAGCCTCCTTCGGTTTAATCAAAATCAAATTTTGTAATTCTATCGTGCATTGCTTTATAACGGAAACGGATCATCTCGTTTTTCTCCAAAACGTCCTCCTCTGTTCCTCTGTACTGACAGCGGATGCAGCTGTAAATTCCTGTTTCTTTATTATAAAACATATCAATGTCCAGATCTCTTAAAAAGCAGGATGGGCATCTGTAATTTAATTTGCCTTTGCCAAGTTGAGCCATGTTGCAAATACCTCCTTATCTGAGATTGTTTTTCTGTATCCCAATGTAAACATTGGTGAGAATGCATATCCTTCTTTTACATATCCTTCTGCTGTTTCATCAGAAGCTGTCATGGATACACGTGTCTCGATTTCAGGAATGACTGCGGAAACCTCTTTTGCTCCGACAACACCTTCCTCGCGGCATTTGTATGCATAGTGGATTTCTTTTTCTTCCGGTCCGTCAATCTTTAAGGTGATGTTTGACATATCCTCGGAATACTCTGTTGTACCATAGCATGCAACCATGTACTCATTTAATGTCACTTCTGCAGTTGGATCACTCATCTCTAAGATATTTCTCTCAATCTTAATGTTTGAGGATCCTTCTTCGAAGTACTCTTTTGTCTGAAGTTTTACGGTTAAATCCCTAAACTCGATTGTCACAGGATCTAAGGTAAGGATTCTTGTCTTTCCTTCCTGTGAGAAGTGTGCGTGTGTCGGGCAGAGGCAGAGATCCACTTCCTCTCCTTTGTAAGAAAGTTTTGCACTTCTTACGGTTCCTTCTCCAGCATAATGTGTGAAGTATCCTGCACGGTATTTCTCCTGGATTAAGAATGGATAAGAGGCATCCTGCACATGTTTTGTACCGATACCAACCGGCCACTCCAATTTTGCTGCGTAAGGACGAAGATCTACGATTGCACCGCCCTGATCCATGTTCACACATGCTCTCATATATGGATCGCAATACCAGAATAACTGTTTGTCAGAACCATATAAAATATCTCTCCAGAGTGCACATTCCGGTTCATTATAATTGTTATCGTTGACACCTTTTTTCTCACGATAGTAGTCTGCAAACTCAGACATCGTCATATCGATAAGCTGTCCTTCTTTTTTCAGCTTGCCATAGTAAGCACATCCGTCGCTGTAAGATTTGTAAAGAAGTTCATATGGCTGCTCCCAGCGTCCCATCTTGTTCATCCAGCCCGGTCCAACGAACATCATGTTGTAGGAATATCCGTTGTTGTATTTTTCCAGAGAACGGTACTGGTCGATCAAGTTGTAAAGATATGGATACTCCCATGTCTTGGTATCGTAGATCATTCCACGGAGTACGTTCTGTGGATGTGTTCCGAAGTTGGAACCATTTCCATCGTAACATGCAATCAGGTCACGGGAGAGATGTGGGATTGCTACAATACCACTGTCCTCCTCCTTGTTTGCTGCCGGTGCATGTGTGTTCTGTCTGGATGGGAATCCATGGTGCCCATGGACCTCCATCAAATAAGGTATACCAGGAGTTGTTGCAGGTATGATATGCTTTTGGTCCTTCCTCCCAACAGGTTGCAACGGCACATTTTACCGTTGGATAAGTTGCTTTGATATAGTTTGTCAGATCAGCATCCATATAGTAGGAACCTGTTGATTCCGGATAGAAACCGAATCTGTCATGGAATTTTTCAAATACGTCGTTTACGATCGCTTTTTTGTCTTCCATAGAGAACATCCAGATACAGAAATCTTTTGTCTTGTATTTTTCACGGAATTCCTCACATGGTAAGCCAAGCAGTGATAACGCGATCTCATCACCATATACTTCATGGTCATGTTTTGCGATCTCTACAGCTTCATCATTGAAAAGAGATGCATATGTCATCTGAATGGTTACTTTTAATCCATTCTCATGTGCCAGTCTCTGCTGTGTCTTGAAAATATCCAGAGATTCTGTCAGCAGTGCTTTATCTCCGATATCCTCCTCTTTGCCCTGTCCTGTCACGGTTGCAGAATACTCTGGAACCATCTCCGGACGATGAATAAGATTCAATACAAATTTATCCATTTTTTCATGTCTCCTCAAAATTTTATATGATTAGACGATTACGAAACTCCTCATAATCTTCTTTCAATTGTTCACAATCCAATTTAGTTTTTATGAGTTTCGCAATTGTCTTTTTATATCAACCCTTAACTGCTCCACCTGTCACACCTTCAACGTAGAACTTCTGCATTACTACGAAAAGAATCGAAATAGGAATTGCGATCATCACACCGCCCGCACAGAAGATTGCGAAGTAATCCCCGATCAATGTCTTCTGTAAGAGGTTGTAAAGTCCGATCGCTACCGTCCAGTCTGCAGATTCCTTGGACTTGATCATGATACGTGCCATTACAAAATCCATCCATGGACTTAAGAAAGCGTTAATGATGGTGTACACGATCATTGGTTTTGACAATGGGATAATAATTTTCGTAAAAATAGTTGCCTCGGATGCACCCTCGAGACGCGCTGCCTCCCTTAAGGAAACCGGAATTGTATCAAAGAATCCTTTTAACACAAGGAATCCGAGTCCGGAACCAGCGGAGTAAACGATGATCAGACCTGCCAGGGAATCGGTGAGTCCGATCATTTTCAACACAAAGTAAACTGCGATCATGGAAAGTACACCAGGGAACATTCCAAGGATGATGGAAAAGCTCATCAACTGTTTTCTTCCTTTAAATCTCATACAACTGAATGCATAAGAAACCATCAATACAAAGCAGGAAGAGATAATGCAGGTAAACAGTGCCACGATAAAGGTATTTTTAAACCATGCCGGGAAGTTTGCAGCAGTATCCGTCTCAAAGAACAGCTGGTGGAAATTTGCCAGCGTCCAGTTTGTCGGAAAGAAATGCTGATAACTTACGCCCTTTGTTGCGGACAACGATGTCACAACCAGCCAGACGATCGGGATGAGCCAGATGAATGCGAGCAGTGCAAGTACCACATGTCTGATTATGATATTCCATGTTTTCTTTTTCATTATTGGTACACCTCCTCTTTGTCACCACTGATCATTCTGGTGTAGCTAAGCAGTGTCAGAAGTGCGCAGATTACAAACGAAATAATACCGATCACCGATGCCATCTTGTAGTTTGAGTTATCATTTGTCAAAGTAAACAGCCATGTGATAAGAAGGTCCGTCTCCTTGGCATTGGAGTTTGCAAACGCCATATTTGCCGTAGCTGTAGAACTTGTCAGCAGGTAAATAACGTTGAAGTTGTTGATGTTGGCGATCACACTCTGTATCAGAGACGGTCCGCAGATAAACAATACATACGGCATTGTGATCTTCCAGAAAATCTGCCATTTATTGGCTCCATCGATTCGTGCACTCTCCAGCTGATCCGTCGGAATATTCATCAGGATACCGGTTGCAGAAAGCATCTGATATGGAACACCGACCCAGATGTTGATAAGGATGATCATCACGTGGGACCAGACCGGTTTTGAGAGGAACGGAATAAAGTTTCCTGAAACAAGACCAATATCCTTCAAAAATCCGGTCAGACCAATGTTGGAACACCAGGTGTTCACAATACCGTGATCTGCAAACATTTTGCTGACTAACAGCAAGGTTACGAACTGTGGGATCGCGATGGTCACTACAAAAAGTGAACGCCACATTTTTTTGAAATATGTATTCTCATGATTGATCAGTTTTGCAAGAAGAATACCACCAATAAAGGTTGTAAAAGTTGCTGTTACTGCCCAGATCATCGTCCATGCAAGGATCCTCACGAATGCATAGGAGAATGTGATGGTCGTTCCGCCTGTAAACATATTTTTAAAATTCCTGAGTCCCATCCATGTAAACAGATAGTTTGGCGGCATATGATCCATATCATAATTGGTAAATGCCACACAGGACATGAAAATGATCGGTATGATATTCATCATGATAACGCCGATACTTGGCAGGGTAAGCAATGTGATATAGAACTTACCATTGAAAAGAGATTTGACATCCTCACCAAATGTATTGATGTGCTCTCCCTCTTCCTTCATAAGCTGAAGGCGGTAAACAGCCTTCATGTTGCTTATATATAAAAGTATGAATGCTAAGATCACGAGGATTCCCACGATTCCGTAAAGAAGGATGAGCAATGAGTTGTCGTAATCATTAACAGTATTTTTCATAGTCAGCGGATCAAACACTGCCTCATACTGTACCGTACCAAGCGTATTCAGATCCTTAATATAATTGATAGAAAAAAGACCGGTAAACAGGAAAAAAATCACTTCGAGAGCTGTCATTAAAATACCCTTTATAATCTGTTTCCGTCCAAAATATCCGGCTCCCAGAATGATCAGCGAGAGTTTACACCAGATATCCCCCTTTGCCACAGCTCTTCCAAAGTCGGCAAAGTACTTTTTGACTGCATTTAAAAATGTTTTCATAGATTCACTCCCTTGCGTGAATGAGTACTTTTGTCACAGGACAAAAATGTTTCTCTTTTTAAAAATTCCACATACCCTGCCCAATGCAGAGCATGTGGAATTCAGATTCATGATAGATAGAAAGTACGCCCAGCGGACATTCTATGCTATACGTATGACCGAATGTGGATTATTCAGCTACCGGCTGTGTAATACCGGCTACTGCATCGTCAAGTACTTTCTGAAGATCAGCAGCTCCGTCAACAAGGTTCTGTCCAAGTGCTTTTGCCGGATCCCAGTAGTTGCTTCCTACAAGCTGCTGATCAGCGTATGCTGACTGTGCTGCAAGTGCTGCAAGTGCCGGGGAATCGATCTGGGAAGCTGCTGCCAGGTTAGCAGGACCTTCAGCTGTTGCAAGGCCGATCTCTAACTGGCTCTCTTCGTTTGTTAAGTACTCAGCAAGAAGCATTGACCAGCCAACATTTTTTGCATGAGAGTTAACACCTACGAATTTGTATCCTGCATAAGATCCCATCTGTGTAGCTGTTCCATTTACATCAAAGGTAGGAAGTTTGCAGGCAGCATATCCATCACCATACTGATCCTGGAAAGAAGTTGCATTCCATGTACCGGAAACGTATGCTCCAAGTGTTCCATCTGTCAGCATTGTGATCGCATCCTGATCTGCTACGTTTACAAATGCTGGAGAAGAAGCAATGTTCTCAATGCTCTCTGCTACTGCAAGACCTGTCTCATTGTTCCAGTCACACTCATTGGAGTTGTCTTCATTCATGGAAAGGGTACATCCTGCTCCTGCGAAGAATCCATATACATACCAGCCGTCTGCGATGTTCATACCGACTTTTGTTCCGGCTTCTTCAGCTTTTGCTTCAAGAGCTTCCCAGGAAGCTACATCTTCCTCTGAGAAAATGTTTGAATCATAGTATAAGAAGTATCCGTTGGAAGCTGTTAATGGATAAGCATAAAGTTTTCCGTCTTTTGTAGCTGCTGCTACAGTTGCCTCAGAGTTTGTCTCTGCCGGATCATATGTATAAGTAGCTGCCACTTCCTGAAGTGCTCCTGCATTTACAAGATCATTTACCTGATCATCTGCGAACACGAATACGTCTGCTGCTGCATCGATATCTTCTAAGACCTTATCCTTCGCCTCCTGCTCAGATACTGCACCGATCGTAATATTGAAATCTACATCTGAGTACTGCTCCTGGAATTTATCTGTCAGTTCTTTCATAACTGTCTGGTAAGACTCAAGTTCTGAGCACCAGAGCTGAATGTCTACAGTTCCTTCTGTTGCAGCGATCAGGTTTGCGATTGCATCATCTGCTGATGTTGTATCAGCTGCATCTGCTGTCTCTGTAGCAGCTGCTGTGCTTCCGCCTGCTGCATTGTCTGTTGCCTCTTCTTTGCTTCCGCATGCTGCTAAGGAAACAACCATGCTTGTTGCAAGTAATACGCTTAATACTTTTTTCTTCATTGAAAATTTCCTCCCTTTTTTCTTCTCGCATTTTTGCGTTTCCGAACCATTTTACCGACTTTTGTGCATTTGCGCAATGCTTCTTTTGTTTCGCATTTTGTGTTGCTATCTGTTTTGCGTTTTGTTGCGTTTCGCTTTTGTGTTTTATTGCGTTCCGCTTTTTGCGCAATCGGTTGTTCGATGGTTTAAGTATAGTACGCGGTTGTTTTTGTGTCAATGTGCATGATTTATAATAAATATTCTTGTTTTTTGTCTATTTTTACCAAATCAATTTGTTATTTTCTTGTCATATTCTTTTCATTTTCAATCATTGTGCAACCGATAAACCTTGAAATTTCAAGCATTTATGAACATTTTTAATGGAATGAAAGCGTGTCGTGAAGCAAAAGCAAATGGCGCAGATATAGCGTTATTTCCAGAAATGTGGAGTAGCGGATATACTTTTCCTCACAATAAAGAATGGTTGGAGCAAAACTCCATTTCATTAAACAGTAAGTATGTAAAGCAATTTTCGGAGATTTCTTTAAAACTGAATATGGCAATAGCGATAACACTGTTGGAAAAGCATGAGCCTAAGCCTAGAAATACAGTTTGCCTATTTGATAGACATGGAAAGCTGGTATATTGTTACTCAAAGGTACATATCTGTGACTTCCGGAGAGGACGATGATGAAGGGGTACTTGATGCCGGAGAAAACTTTTATGTTGAGGAACTTGATACCAAAGAAGGTCTGATCAAAGTCGGTTCAATGATTTGTTATGACAGAGAGTTTCCTGAGTCTGCCAGAATCCTGATGATCAAAGGCGCAGAACTCATTCTTGTTCCAAATGCCTGTCCTATGGAAATAAATAGATTATCTCAATTGCGCGGCCGGGCTTATGAGAATATGTTAGCGATTGCTACTTGTAACTATCCTGCTCTGTATCGTGGTTGTAATGGACACTCAACATTGTTTGATGGCGTTATATATAACACAGAGACAGGTGCGCCTCGTGATATGCTTGTGAGTGAAGCTGGAGATGAAGAAGGTGTGTTTTTGGGCTGAACTAGATGTAGATATGCTACGAAAGTATAGAAGTTGTGAAATAGGTGGACTAAAAAATAGAAGACCAGAATTATACAGACTAATCACTGAACATATAGAAGTTTGACAGATGAGACAGAAAAATACTATTGGTAGTTAAACTCCGGTTATACACGCTTTCTAAAAGTTTTATAAAATATCAGCAGATCTCATATACATTTTACTTTATAAATGCTATTCTTAATCCATCGCAGATGTATTGCAGTCATTCAATGACTGCATCTTTTATCTTATCTACTACAATATATTTATGGTTAATATCCCTTACAGCCAGTAAGGAATTATCCATCTTGTTGCTTAAGCTGTTAGAATGTAGGTAGCAATTGGATATCTTCTCCTTTCTTGGACTTCGCGTCCGTAACACAGACTGATAACCAGCTCCTCATTCGCAGCGTTCGTTTTATGCAGGTTGAATCACCTCAGGTGCATTCGTGTCACACCACAGTAGATTGAATAGGCAATGAGTAAAACTGGTACTTATCCATTGCAATAATCTTAAGGAGTGACAAATTTATGAACGCAGTAGGTATCGATGTTTCAAAAGGTAAAAGTATGGTTGCTATTATGCGGCCTTTTGGCGAAATTGTTTCCACACCCTTTGAAATTAAACACACATCCAGTGACATCAATTCGCTTGTAAAACTTATCAAGTCTATCGAAGGTGAGTCCCGAATTGTAATGGAGCATACCGGACGCTATTACGAAGTCCTTGCCCATCAACTTTCCGAAGCAAATCTTTTCGTTAGTGCCATTAACCCAAAGCTTATCAAGGATTTTGATAACGATTCCCTTCGTAAAGTCAAAACAGATAAAGCTGACTCTGTTAAAATTGCCCGATATGCACTTGACAAGTGGCAAAATCTGAAACAGTATAACGTTATGGATGAATTACGCAATCAACTCAAAACCATGAACCGTCAGTTTGGCTTTTACATGAAGCACAAAACGGCTATGAAGAATAACCTTATCGGCATCCTTGACCAAACCTATCCTGATGTTAATACTTATTTTGACAGTCCTGCACGTAGTGACGGCAGCCAGAAATGGGTCGATTTTGCATCTACATACTGGCATGTAGACTGTGTCCGTAAAATGTCCATAAACGCTTTTATTGATCACTATGAAAACTGGTGCAAACGCAAGAAGTACAACTTCAGCAAGTCAAAAGCTGAAGAAATCTATGGAAAAGCAAAGGAGCTTGTTCCTGTACTTCTAAGGATGACATTACAAAGCTTATTATCAAGCAGGCAGTTGACCAACTTAACAGTGCTTCTATTACTGTTGAGTCGCTACGCACTCATGAACGAAACTGCATCCAAGCTTCCGGAGTATCCCGTTGTTATGGCAATGAAAGGGGTTGGAACGTCACTCGGTCCTCAACTGATGGCTGAGATTGGTGATGTTTCCCGTTTCACTCACAAGGGTGCCATTACTGCTTTGCCGGTGTAGACCCGGTGTTAACGAATCCGGCTCTTATGAACAGAAAAGTGTTCCAACTTCAAAACGAGGTTCTTCTGACCTCAGGAAAACACTATTTCAGGTAATGGATGTCTTAATCAAAACACATCCACAAGATGATCCTGTGTATCAGTTCTTAGACAAAAAACGGGCTCAAAAGAAACCGTATTATGTCTATATGACTGCCGGTGCTAACAAGTTTCTACGCATCTACTATGGACGAGTGAAAGAATATCTTGCATCTCTTCCAGAATCTTAATTATCTACTATACCTTTCAGACCAGCACTGGTGTGGTGGTCTTGTTTTGATGTCTAATTTTCAACCTGTATAAAATTTTCAAAGTTCTTTCATTTTAGCCTTGACTTTTTATTTGCAGGCTGTGTTTATACATTCGAAAAAATCTGGCATATCGCCTCATTTTTCAACCATCATAACCACATATCTACGAAGGAGGACACATGACCTGACACACAAATCTATCTTTTGAAACTGCAACCGGCAGTATTGACTATCCATTTACAAATGACTATATGTTTCGTGCTATTTTACAGAAGGACAAGCAGGTGCTGAAAGCATTGATTGCAGCTTTGCTACACCTAAAAAAAGAAAGTATTCACGATGTAGCCATCACAAACCCAATCGAGCTTGGTGCTGCGATTTCAGACAAAGATTTTATTCTGGATATCCGCGTCAATCTGAATAATGAACAGCTTATCGACCTTGAAATGCAGATGTCTAACGAATACAACTGGTCAGAACGTTCCATCAGCTACGCAGCAAGAAGCTTTGACCAGCTCAATTCCGGGGAAGAATACAAAGAAGTGCTTCCGGTTCACAGTATTGGATTCTTAAACTTTACATTATTTGAAGATCAGCCCGAATTTTTCGCTACTTATGAACTTCGAAATAAAAAAACAGGGCATCTTTACAGTAGTAAATTTTCCATCCATGTGTTAGACTTAACTCGGATAGACCTTGCCACAGCCGAGGATCAAAACTATGAGATTGACCGCTGGGCGAAACTTTTTAAAGCTAAGACATGGGAGGAACTCAGAATGATTGCAAAGAACAACCCAGATTTATTGCAGGCTTCCAATGATCTTTACACTGTCAATGCTGATGAAATCATCCGGCAGCAGGCGAGAGCACGTGCAGATGCGGAGTTTTGGGAGCGAAATAAAAATGCTAAAATTAAACAGCTGGAAGATACGATTATTGAACAGGATAATACAATCGCTGAAAATCAAAAACTGCTGGCTGAAAAGGATGCAGAATTACTTCGTCTTCAGAAAGAACTCGCAAAACTAAAACAGCTTTAACCAGAGTTTCACTTATATACTTGAAGCAAAATATAATATAAGTAATATGGCTTCTGGAAATTTATTGAAAAAGCTGGGCTTTCAAATTGATGGAGAGCTTAGAAACAGAAGAATTGGAATTGAAGATGTGTAATTGTGATTAAAACCGTCCATGTTCATAAGTTGTCAGATGAAATGTTTTATCGCATAGAGGTGGAAATAACCGTGATTTCCATAACATAAATTGCAGATTCTGTGGTGCAATTCACAGCGAGACCGTTTCAAGTTTTGTGTAAACGTTAAAAACTGATATAAGATTTATGAATAGTTACAAATGGGCAGAGCCGATTTTTCAGGTTCTGCCCATATCTGCATTATACAGGAGTTTTTGGGCATGTCAATAAAACCTGCCTAAAACAAGCTGTTTTTACAGGTTGTGTCCAATCAGACGCTCTTCAAAATAGATTTCAAGCTGGGAATGGATCTGTCCCCAATCCTGTCGGTGTCCTGTCCATTTCTTGGTAATGTCCATAGTCGCAAGATACAGCATTTTCAAAAGGCTGTCATCCGACGGAAAAACCGTCTTGCTTTTGGTCACTTTCCTGAGCTGACGGTTGAATCCTTCAATGGCATTTGTGGTATAAATCAGCCGTCTTACTGCCTCCGGATATTTGAAATAAGTGGACAGGGTTGCCCAGTTATCATGCCAGGATTTATAGATTTTTGGGTACTTGGAATCCCATTTATCCTTGAACAATTCTAACTCATTTAAAGCTGTTTCTTCCGTTGGAGCTGCATATACAAGCTTCAGATCAGCCATCAGTTTTTTGATGTCTTTGTATGAAACAAACTTCGTTGAATTGCGGATCTGGTGAATGATACACTGCTGAATCTCTGTTTTTGGGATAAACAGCCTCGATTGCCTGTGGAAATCCATTTAAACCATCAACGCATGCAATCAGGATATCCTCAACGCCTCTGTTTTTTAATCCATTCATGATAGAAAGCCAGAACTTGGCACTTTCGTTTTCTCCAACATACATTCCAAGAACATCTTTTTTCCCATTCATATCGATACCAAGGGCAATGTAAACCGCACGTTTTACAATACGTCCTTCACTGCGGACGTGATAGTGGATTGCATCCATAAATACTACAGCATACACTTCTTCCAAGAGGGCGTTCCTGCCATTCTTTTACAATCGGCAGGATTTTGTCTGTGATCCGGCTGATTGTGCTGTCAGAAATATCAATATCGTATAATTCACGCATATGGGATTCAATGTCTCCAGTTGTCATTCCCTTGGCATACATGGAAAGTATTTTTTCTTCCATGTCCTGAGTTACGGAATTCTGATATTTTTTAATCAGCTGAGGTTCATAATCCCCATTACGATCCCTTGGGATTGCCACATCCATATCTCCATAACTGGTGTGCATGGTTTTGCTGGAATGTCCATTTCTACTATTGTCTGTTTCTTTGTTTCGATAGTCATACTTGGAATACCCTAATTCTTCATCCAGTTCTTCATCCAAAGCACCTTCCAAAATGACAGACATCATGTCACGCATGATGCTGTTAACATCGGTGCCATCTTTGATGCTGATATCATTATTTTTCAGATAGTCACGCATCATTTCTCTCATTGCTGCTTTTTGTGGGCTGTCTTTTCTTCTTGCCATAAAAATAACCTCCAAACTGAGTAATTTTATCTTACATCAGTTTGGAGGTTTACACAAACTTTAGGATACTCCCCTATTATTATAACTATAAGCAAAAGGACGAATGAAAAAACTCTCGTTTTTTCACACGCCCTTTGTATTTCTCTATCATTTACGGATTTGCAGTTCCATTTCCGGCATTCCCACCGGTTCCGTTGGTATTCTCTGCATCTCCGCCGGTTGCATCGTTTGTGAGATCATTCACACCATTTTCCACACCATCGATCACATCTTTGCCGGCATCGCCAACACCGTCCACCACATCCTCGATCACGTTGCCGTTTTCATCCACACGGTTGTTATCCTTGTCCTTATCCTCTGTGGTGTCAATATTATTTTTGTCATTGCCTGTGGTAGTGTCCGCATTGTTATTCAGACGGTTTTCCGTGCTTGTGTTTGTACCGTTTGTGCCATTATTTTTATCGTTTGCATTGTTATTTCCGCAGCCTGCGACAGCACTCAACGATAACATAAGCATCATTCCAGCCAAAAGTAATTTCCACTTTCTCATAGTCATTTCTCCTTTTCTTTTACAGAGTATATTTTCTCTGTTCTTCAAAAATAGTATGACCATCGATTTTTTTCTTATACATATTCTGTAAAAAAATTTAATTTTGTGGATAATACCCCAGTTCTCTTGATAATTCTTCCTGTACCTTTTTTCACATCCACGGCAAGTTCTTCCACGCGCTCTCTCGTCATACGGCTGACCGGTCCGGAAATGCTGAATGCATATTTCACTTCCTTGCTGTAACCATGCAGGCAGGCAGCGATACATCGCACGCCCTCCTCGTTCTCCTCGTCGTCTAACGCATAACCGTTCTTACGGACTTCCTCTAACACCTGCATCATCTCGTCAATGTCAGTGATCGTCTTATCCGTTTTCTTCTCAATAATGCTCTCGTTCCAGATCTGTTTTACTTCTTTCTCCGGAAGCGTTGCCATGATCGCCTTGCCCACACCGGAACAATACATCGGATGCACCATGCCGACGTGTGATACCATGCGGATCGTGCCAACTTTTGCTTCTATTTTATATATGTACAAAATGTTGTTGCCTTCCCGCTGTACAAGATGCACTGCCTCCCCACTGATATCGGACAGGCGTTCCATATAAGGTTTTGCGATCTGTAAAATGTCGGTACGCTCTAAGATTTTTCCCGCCATGCTCACGATTTTGTAAGAAAGCATGTATTTCTGCGTTGTCTCGTCCTGTTTTGCATACCCCATATAGATCAAGGACATTAATAAGCGGTGGACCGTACTTTTGTGAAGTCCGAGTTCTGTGCTGATCTCCATTAACCCCATCTCGCCATGCTCTGCTAACATCTCAAGCACGGAAAATCCGTTCTGCAGACTGCACCGGATTTTTTGTTTCTTTTTCTTCTGCCATCGTAGGTGTCCCTTTCTTCCTGTTCACAATATAATTCTGTAAAATCAAAAAAACTCTGGATTTACCTATATGTTTCATATTTCAGATTCTCGTTTCATATTGTGGAACTTTCTTTTTTCTCATATTAACAGCTACTATTAGAAATGTCAAGGGAATTGAGTTGGAACTATTGACATCCGTTTTTCTGATGTTATAATAAAACCGTACCGTTTTATGGAACATTGTTTCGTATAATGGAACTTTATATTAGAACACAATCATCCAAAACATGGATGAGAAAATAAGAATGATAAGGAGAATCATCATGAACAAAGTATTAGAAGAGATTTCCAAAATTGGTATTGTACCTGTATCGCCCTGGATCACGTAGAGGACGCTGCTCCTTTAGCAAAAGCATTATGTGACGGAGGACTTCCTTGTGCAGAGGTTACATTCCGTACTGCTGCCGCTGAGGAATCTATCCGTATTATGGCTGAGCAGTTCCCGGAAATGTTAGTAGGTGCCGGAACCGTTCTTACTACAGAGCAGGTTGACCGCGCTGTAAACGCCGGAGCAAAATTCATTGTAAGTCCTGGCTTAAATCCAAAAGTAGTGAAATACTGTGTAGAAAAAGGAATTCCGGTTACTCCTGGATGCTCTAACCCAAGTGACGTTGAAGTTGCTATTGAACTTGGTCTTGATGTTGTAAAATTCTTCCCTGCAGAGGCAGCCGGCGGATTAAACATGATCAAATCCATGGCAGCTCCTTATGTAAATATGAAATTCATGCCAACCGGCGGAATCAATGCGAAGAACCTTACAAATTACCTTGATTTCAACAAAATCATCGCATGTGGCGGTTCCTGGATGGTAAGCAAAGACCTTGTTGCTGCAAAAGACTGGGCTGGTATCACAGCACTCACAAAAGAAGCAGTTTCTACCATGTTAGGTTTCAAACTTCTTCACGTTGGTGTAAACAATGCATCTGAGGAAGCTGCTGCTTCTGATTCTGCAAAATTCGCTACATTACTTGGACAGGATGTAAAAGTTGGAAACAGCTCTATGTTTGTTGGTTCTCTTATCGAAATGATGAAAAATCCAGGACGTGGAACCTGTGGTCATATCGCAATCCAGACAAACTATCTTGCACGTGCAATGTACCACTTAGAGAAACGTGGTTTTGTATTCGATGAGTCTTCTTTCAAATATGATGCAAAAGGAAATATCACAGTTGCTTATTTAAAAGATGAAATCGCCGGTTTCGCTGTACATTTCAACCAGAAATAAGACGAGACAGATTATGACAGATCAGAATTGTGCTTATTGTATGGAAGGTGACTTAGTTGCCCAGTTCGGCATTAAAATCTGTGAACTTCCATCCTCCAAAGTTTATTTATTTAAAGAACAAAGCCATAAAGGACGTGTGATCGTTGCCCATAAGAAACACGTCAGTGAGATTGTAGAGTTGACTGCCGAAGAACGCGCTGCTTACATGGAAGATATCAACCATGTAGCAGAGGCTCTTCACAAGGCATTCCATCCTCAGAAGATCAACTATGGTGCCTACGGTGACACCGGACATCATCTTCACTTCCATCTTGTACCAAAATACACAGATGGCTATGAATGGGGTGGTGTTTTTGCCATGAATCCGGGTGAAAAATTCCTGTCAGATGCAGAATATGCTTCCCTGATTGAAGAAATCCGCAAGTATTTATAACCAGAGTTTAACTTATGAACTGCCACTTGCAGGTGGTGTTACGGATTTCCAGAGCTACTGTATTGCATGCATAACAACTTTATAAAATAATAGAACTGTTTGTTTTCAGGAGTGCTTCCGCTTGTTGTCGCTGGCAGCGGTACTAAGAAAGTATCCATCGTGATTTCAAAATCCAATTACATTGTCTTTGAAATCGCAATGTCTACTTCTAAGGACCGGCCGCTCCCAAAATCCTGAAAACAAATCAGTTCTATTTTTTATTAAGCCAAGACTGTGTGGCATGCAATGATTTAAGTCTGTGAAATCCGTCAATCCAGGTTACGAGCGGCAGAACCAAGATGAAACCGGGAGGTGCCCTTTAACATCGACGAATCATAAGGCATTGAACCTCTTGAATTTTGCCGTTATCTCATAGGCACTCATCCCATAACCGTAAGTTCCATAACGTAAATTGCAGATTTGGTGCGATTCATGATGTTGATTGGGCAAATATAAGCGTCCTCTCATAAGTCATTCACAGCGTAAATGAAAGAAAAACGGTACAGACAAATATGATTTCCTTTGTGAGCCATGGAGATAAGACTCTTTAGAAGCTTATCGGAATGCGGCAACAGAGAACATCATATTTCGTCTGTAAACCGTTTCTTCATAAACCTATAAAATCACGACTTGCGAGAGGGACGCTTATATCTGCCCCTCACAACCTATAAAGCACCACAGAATCTGCGGCACTACGTCCATTAAACTCCGGTTTAATGCAATCATACCCCTGTTTCATCAGCCATTCATTTACCACTTTATTCGGTGCCTGAGAATCAATGTTAACCCATGTCTTATTTTCACTATCTTATCATATTTCATGTGCCGTTTCTTATTATCTGATGATTTCTACGTGCTGAAACTTTCATTTTACACGATTGGATTCACTGGCACTGGTCTGTGCTTTGCAGTATAATAATCACAATCAATTCGAATAACACTAACAATTGAAACCAATTTTTCATTAAACTCAAAATCTTTACCCGTTTGTGTTTTCATCAATACACTTAATGCCTTGATTTTTTCCTGCGGCACTTCCACAATCTTTGCCGTTCCAAATCCATCAAACAGAATAGTAGCTGCATCCATATTGGCAGGCAACTTTACCTGAAAATGGTTGTACGTCGCACTCAATCTGAACGCAACAATCAGAATTATTTCTGATAATGTCAAGCTTACGCCCCTCTAACGCCCCATGCAAATAAAATACAAGCTTATCACCTTCCAAAATATAGCCGTAGTTCATGGGAACTATATATGGCTTTCCCTGATCTACCAAACCGAGGTGCAAAACCTTGCCCGTATCAAGAATATGTATTATTTCATTGCTATCTGTTACTTCTCTATCTCTTCTTCGCATAAAAATCCTTACTTTTTTCCTTTCCGCTCTTTCTTATAGCTGTCTTCTTCCCGAACATCACTTTGATCCCTACTGCCGAATGTTACAAACTTGAATTTAAGGTTCTCTTTTATTTTCAAAATAAGCTTCAATCTTTTTATCTACAACAATTCCTACAGGTGTCAAAACCAATAAAATAATTACCATTATTATCAATGTAAAAACCATCGTCCCATCAAAACATTTATCAGCAATAAGTTATTTTTCTTCTATAGATTCTGTTACATTAGTTCTATATTTCTCTTCACATGCTTTTAAGTAATCAAAGCATAATCCACCATCACATCTATAGTAAAATGGATCTTTACGAATTATATTATCACTATTGAGAATAAATACAGGTATGATATTTTTATCGTTGCTGTTTATATAACTAATTTTAAAACTGTATCCTGATCTTCCAAATTAAAGGATGCCATCTCTTTCATTTGAAATACCTGAATATTCGCCACTATATATTCGATATCTTCTGAATCGATATAGTAAAACCAGTTCCACGTGTATTTCCATCGAACACATTTATATGGTCTACCTCAGAAGGATTTACATTCTTACCGAATTTCTTTGGCATGAAATAGTAACCTACTGTTCCTACCAATAACACAGCAATTAAAATAACCAGAATACGCAGTTCTTTTTTCATACACTCTTTACCTCCACAAATATCGATTGATCAACTTCATTAATATCATTATTCTACCATAATTACACTTACAATCCTACTTCATTTCTGTTAAAATCGATTTACAGAAGTTATAATTAATTTACTTTGAGAATGTAGATTGATTTTTGCCATTTCCTCATAGGCGTCCATCTTATAACCAAGAGTTCCATAACGTAAATTGGCAGATTCTGTGGTGCGGTTCATAGCGTAAATTGGGCATGTATAAGCGTCCTTTCACAAGTCATTCATGTAGAGTAGGCGGATGAAAATTTCATCCGCCCCTCATCAAACCGTGCATGAGGTTCTCCCTCACACGGCTTTCCGACATTCTTCTTTCTACAGCATTACGTCATGCTCTAGCCATTTTCTTTAATCCTTTTTCGTAAATGCTATTTCTAACAAATCCCACTCTTGACATATGTTTACGCCTTTGGTGTTTCTTGTTATACCATCTTGTAAAGGTGCAGATAATATACCAGTCTAATTCCTGCATCCATGTCTCATTTGTTTTGGTGGAATAATAATTCTTCCAACCTATGATTTTCGGATTTAGATTCTTTATTAAATCCTCTTCCTTTAATAACAGACTTCGACCGTTTACATTCTTTTTGATTTCTGCTTTCATCTTCTTCATGGCTTTCCTGCTCGGGTACTGATAAGTTTCTTTATACAATTGTCCTTTGCTTGTTTCCGTTGTCATTCTTCTGTGGTGCATTCCAAGAAAGTCAAATCCCTCTTTTCCGTCCCACATGCTGACAATCTTTGTTTTTACTGGGTGTAGCTTTAAATCCAGTTTTGCCATGATGTACTGCAATAAGTTCAGTGCGTGATTTGCATTTTTCTTATTCTTGCAGATGATGACTGTATCATCTGCGTACCTTACAAGAATACCGTGAGTAAGTCCATACTTTTCCCACAGTCTGTCCAGTGTATTTAAGTAGATGTTTGCCAATAACGGAGATATAACTGAACCTTGGCTTGTTCCCAGTTCGGAAATTGTCAGTACATTTCCGTATAATATCCTGATACTAACCATTGTCTTATCAGCTTCAATATCCTACGGTCTGATATTCTCTGCTCTGCCAGTTTCATCAGTTTATCTTGGTTTACGTTATCAAAAAACTTCTCAATATCTGCGTCTACTACATAGCCAGCCCTTGTTGTTACGCTTTCCTTACCACTTCCAGTGCTTGCCTGGCACTTCTTTCGGTCGGAATCCAGGAACAATCTCTAAAGTCAGCTTCGAATACTGGCTCTATTGCTATCTTGGCAGCCATCTGCACAATTCTGTCCTTGACTGTTGGTATTCCAAGGGTCTTTCACTTCCGTCTGGTTTTGGTATCATAACTCGCTTTACTGGGGATGGTTTATACTTTCCATCCATCAGTTCCGATTTGATTTCTGACAGGTATTTTTCAATTCCCATCTCTTCAATATCTTCGATTCCGATACCATCTACACCACTGGAACCCTTGTTAGCTTTTACCCGTTTCCATGCTTCAAAGTACATCATCACGATATACCTTATCGTAAAGTGCATGAAATCTTCGGCTATCACATTTCTTGGCTGTCAGATATAGTTTGTTTTGAAGTTGTCGAACTTTTCCTTGGAGTTGTTAGTCTGCATGACATTCTCTCACTCTTACCCTCTCTACAAACATGAATGAAGCAAGGAACCTTCCCATAGACTGCGTTTTCTTGCACAGTCATTATTGGTACTATGTTCCTCTCCGACTCCCTCCCATCAGAAATACGATTTCGCCAAGCTTATACGCTTTCTTTTTTACCTTTCGGTGATGGGTAGGGTCTCTCCAGTTCCGAACCACACTTTTCATACATACCGTTTCCTATATACCGAGGGATTCCTCCGTGCTGCTTTCCAGTTTCTTCGCACGTTCCATGGCTTTCACCCATACGCCCAAGGTTCAGCTTCCCTTTGCTCTCTTTTCAAAGACCTTTCTAACGATACGGCAGAATTCACTTTATGTTACGGTCTGCATAATTGCTCGCCCCTCTTACCGAGGTTACTTTATCCACTCGCTTAGTACCCTGCATTACTGCAACGCACCGAGTTTAGCTACACGGCTCACTGGCGATTACCGTGACCGGACTTACACCGGCTAGTGTGGTCCAGCTTCGCTGGACACAACAATAAAAGAAAGCGGTGCAGACAAATATGATTTCCTTCGTGAGCCATGGGATAAGACTAGCATCGGAATGCGGCGAACAGGAACATCATATTTCGTCTGTACCGTTTTCTTCATAAATATAAAATCACGACTTGTGAGGGACGCTTATATCTGCCCTTCAGGCTCTAGGAAAGCACCACAAAATCTGCGACACTACGCTGGTGAAACTCCGGTTTCTTCTTTTCTTTTGGCAGGTTTTACATTATAATAATTTTAACTGTAAAGAATTTTTATCTTAAAGGAGATTTGACATGCGAAACATTCTGAATATAAATTCTGACTGGATATTATCCACGGAAAGAGACTCAGACGGCAAAGCTGTCCACAAAAGAATCCTTCCTTTGAATAAGGAGACGAATACTGCTATTATCTGGAACTGTTAGGAGCTGCACCTTCCATGGAAGTATTTGTGAATCAGGAAAAAATCGGAGATCACACCGGAAGCTATACGCTTTACCGCGTGGATGTCACCGATCAGATCAGTAAATGGCGACAACAGATTAGACATTGTTTGTGACGAGTGAAGTTCCTTGTTTAGACGCAAAGTCTTATCGTTGTCGGAAAACATCATTTTTCATTAGACCACTTTGGTGATGCAGGACTTACCGTGATTCCAGAGGAAATTTCCACTTCCTCTGCAAGTATCCGTATCACTGCCCATGCAAAAAACCTTCCGGAAGATGCCATGATCTCTTACACTGTGCTTACTATACGGGGGAACAATGCACAAATAAAAGTGTTCCGGTCTCAGCACCAGAGTATATCTGCCATCTGACAAACCCATGCCTCTGGAATGGAAAAACCTCTCCAAAGCTTTATGTGGTCGTGGCAGGATTGCTCGTTAATGGTGCCACAGAAGATCAGATCGTCCTTCCTTTTGGACTGCGCAATCTGTCCATGGAATCAAACGGCTCTGTCCTCGTAAACGGTCTTTGTGTCCCGGAAAAGGATCTCATCCGCACTCTGGAATCTGATCCGTTTGTCTATGACGATATGGACGAGGACGGAAGTTTTGCCTGTGTGGAATTAAAAGAACTCTGCGACATCGCTGCAGACGAGGAGGACTGTAAGAATCTGCTCACAGAATATGTGTTGCAGAATGCTTATCACCCTTCCATCCTCTGCTGGAAACTCCCGGAAGATCATGCCGATTTTGCCGCTTTGCTCCGCGAATTAGATTCCACACGCGCCCGTGTATTTTAAATAATATGGAACAAAGTGTGCGGCGCACACTTTCACAACCACGAGCGGGCAGCGCAGCTATCATTCAGAAACCGCCTCACGCGGCTTTTCAAATTCTGTATGTTACCTTAGCCATCTGCTCCTGCAGATGGCTGATTTCTTTTACGTATGGAAGCTACTACCTCTGATGCTGCCTGGAACAGTTCCGTCATTCCAAGTGTCCCAGCAACCCCTTTTAAGGCGTGAACGGCCCCTCTAACATCCTCATACCGTTCTTCTTTCATTGCACGTTTCCCCGATTGCAAGATGATCGTCCTCAGTCAGCTTTTTCAAAAATCTTTCATATAAAGCTTCATTTCCCGCAAAACGTTTCACTGCATTTTCATAATCAACGCCATAGGCTTTCAATTTTCTTTATCCATTTTCACCTCCATTCCGGTTACTATTTTTTTTTTATTTCGGCTGGAAAAATTTTTGCAATATAGGAAAAATCAGTGCTGCGGAAATACCAACCACTCGCTTTAAATCCTCCATAAAATGCCAATAAATCCATTCTCGTCCACTGCTTCCTTTACGCCTTTCCAAAGTGTATTTCCAAAGCCTGGCAGCGGTACACTTGCACCGGCTCCCGCGAACTCTATGAATGGCTGATAAATCTGCAATGCGCCAAGCACCGCCCCAAGGCATACGAGTAAACCCAGATCCTGCCCGGAAGCATTTTTGTTTTCTCCATAAGAATCTGGACAAGTGCACAGATCAGTCCGCCTACCCAGAATGCATTGATATAATCCATTTTCATCCTCTTTTCTTTCTGAAAATCCATCTATGCATCTGCATGTTCGATGACAACTGCGTGGTGCAATGCCCGGCACCGTCATTCCTTCATTGAAAGACACCGTTGAAACAATGCGCTGTCGGCACGAACAATATCCGTTTTAACGTTCCATCTTCGATCTGTTTTAAAAAGTAAGCGCTTAGCGTCACTGCTGAACATCCGCATCCGGAACCACCTGCCCCGGTATTCTGGCTCTCAGCATCAAAAATTTCAATTCCACAATCCGAGTGTATCTTACTGATATCGTAACCGTCTTTTAACAACAGGGTCAATGAGAATTTTCTGTCCTACCGTTCCGAGATCTCCGTAATGATCCTGCATATTCTTTTTCACTTCGCCCGAAATCCTCAAAATGCTGTCTGATGACCTCTTTGGCTGCTGGTGCCATGGCTGCCCCCATGTTCATGGAATCTTTGATCCCAAAATCCACAATTTTTCCGGTTGTGATCCCTGTGATTTTTGCCATTCCCCTCTTTTCCGAGGACGAAAGCCGCGCTTCCGGTCACGTCCAGGTGGCGATTTCGGTCTTTGGTTTGCATATTCGAGCGGGAATCTGAATTGTTTTCTGCGCTGGCAAAATGACTTGAAGTCATGGTCACGACGTGATCCGCTATAGCCAGCCGCTACACATCGCACCGAGAGACAGCGATTCCCCCACAGTGCAGGCTCCGTAAAGTCAAAGAGCGGTACCTGAAAATCCAGCACCCCAAACGAGGTCGCCATGGTCTGCCCCAAAGATCGCCTGCGAAAGATACCGGATGTCCTAATCCGGCTCTGCCGACCGCCATGGTGAAAGCTTCTTTCTGCAGCGTGCTCTCTGCCTCTTCCCATGTGTTCTGACCAAATTTATCGTCCTCACCGATTACATCAAAATGACCTGCCAGAGGTCCCTCTCCCTCCTTTTTTCCAACAATATTTGCCGTGCTGATAATAAAAGGAGCCTCTGTAAAACAGAGGCTCTGTTTTCCCTTCTGCATACTGATTCCACACTTTCTTTTTGTTTTAGTATGCATTCGGGGAACTTCTTTTATTCATTTTTTATAACATCATTGTAAGTATTCGGCACCACATTCAAAAAACCGCATCTTTGATGCTCAATTTATGCTCTTACTTTCTGAATTTCCTGTATCATAAGTGGAACGATCTCATAGAGATCTCCGACAATTCCATAATCTGCCACTTCAAAAATCGGAGCATCTTCATTCGTATTTACTGCAATGATAAGTTCAGAATCCTGCATTCCGGCTTTATGCTGGATTGCTCCTGAAATACCAAGTGCAACGTAGATTTTCGGACGTACTGTTTTTCCAGTCTGTCCAACCTGATGATCAGCGGTAAGCCAGCCGGCATCTGTAACGGCACGAGAAGCTCCTACTACACCGCCACCAAGTGCCTCTGCAAGCTGTTTTGCATATTCGATTCCTTTTTCCGGATTTTTGCTGATACCATTTCCGACAGAAACGATGACTTCTGCACCAAGCAGGTCAACCATTTTTCTGGATTCTTTTACAACTTCGATCACTTTTGTCTTCAAATCGCTGTCAGAAAGATTTACCTGTACTTTTTCGATTTCTACTGCATCTGCTTTTGTCTGGTCAAAAGGTGCTTTCTTCAAAACACCCGGACGGACAGTTGCCATACACGGACGGAATCTTGGGCAGATGATAGTAGCCATCATATGTCCTCCGAAAGCCGGACGTGTCATTTTCATATTTTTGTCTTCCATATCAAACTTTACAGAATCAACATCGATAGTAGATGCCTCTCTTAAAAAGTCTGTGTAGATATCCATATTAATATCCAGATGTGTACAGTCTGCACAAAGTCCTGTATGTAATCTTGCTGCAACACGAGGTCCTAAATCGCGACCGATATTCGATGCTCCAACAAGGAATACCTCTGGTTTTTTATCCATGATCACATCACAGATCACTTTTGTATATGCGTCTGTTGTATACACGGCAAGTCTCTCATCTGATGCTACAATAATTTTGTCTGCACCATATCCGCCAAGTTCTTTTGCTGCACTTTCGATTCCGTCTGCGCCAAGTAAAAGTCCGACGAGTTTACAACCGCGCTCATTTGCAAGTTTTCTTCCTTCACTGATAAGTTCAATATCCGTGCTCATAAGCTTGCCTTCACGCTGCTCACAGAACACCCAGATATCGCTGAATTCTTCTATTGCTGCACTATTAAATGCCATATCTTTTTCCTCCTTAGATTACGTGCTTTTTGGCAAGACTTTCTGCCAGTTCTTTTACCATTTCTTCATTGGAACCCTGTAACATTTTTCCTGCACCCTTCTGTGGTGGTGTAAAAGAACGGAAAATATTAGTAGGGGAACCTTTTAATCCGATGGTTGTCGGATCGATTAACGGTTCATCTTTTAAAGCCTCATAATCTAATACGGTAAATGGCTTTTTGTAGCACTCTAAGATTCCTTTTACTGTCATATAACGTGGCTGGTTCAATTCTTTTACACATGTAATAAGACATGGTGTGGAAACCTCAACTGTCATATATCCATCCTCTAAAAGACGTTTTACGGTAAGTGTATTTCCGTTTTTGTGAATTTCGGCTGCATAAGTAACCTGTGGGATATTTAATTTTTCTGCAATCTGTGGTCCTACCTGGGCGGTATCTCCGTCAATTGCCTGACGTCCACAGAAAATAATATCTTCCGGTCCAACTCCAAGATTGGATAATCCACCTGCGATAATCTGTGAAGTTGCAAACGTATCAGAACCTCCAAATTCACGTCCTGAGATCAGAACTGCATCATCTGCTCCCATTGCGATACACTCTCTCAACATTCCTTCTGCTGGTGGTGGTCCCATGGAAACAACTGTAACCTGTGCACCTGTTTCATCCTTTAATTTTAAAGCTGCTTCTACTGCTGCTAAATCGTCCGGGTTTGTGATAGTTGCCATTGATGCACGATCAAGCGTACCGTTTGCGTTTACAGCAACTTTTCCGGAAGTATCCGGAACCTGCTTTACACATACATATATTCTCATTTCAAATTCTCCTTTTCAAACGATTCCGTACTTTTTATTTTAACAGACTTCTTGAAATAACCATCTGCTGTACCTGACTGGTTCCTTCATACAATGTCATGACGCGTGCATCTCTGTAAAGTCTCTCTACTTTGTAATCCTTGATAAATCCATATCCACCATGAATCTGAATTGCTTTTGCACAAACACGGTTTGCCATTTCAGAAGCATAGTATTTTGCCATGGAGCACTGTGTGGAAGCATCTTTTGCATCCATGTCTTTTGCCTGTGCTGCACTGTAAATTAAGTTTCTTGCTGCTTCAATCTCAGTTGCCATATCTGCGAGCATAAAGCTTACACCCTGATTGTAGCTGATCGGTTTACCAAACTGTTTTCTTTCTTTTGCATAAGCAATGGCCTCTTCTAATGCTCCCTGGGCGATACCAAGGGACTGTGCTGCAACACCAAGACGACCGCCATCAAGTGTTTTCATTGCAACTGCATAACCCTTGTCTAAAGGTCCTAACAGATCACTCTTATGTACACGGACATTCTCAAAAACAATATCACTTGTCGGATAACCGTTAATTCCCATCTTAGGTTCTGGTTTTCCACAGGAAACCCCATCTAAATGCATATCTACGATAAACATGGAAATTCCTTTTGCACCTTTTAATTCCGGGTTTGTTCTTGCATATACGATCGCATAATCAGCAATCGGTGCTCCGGAAATAAAGCATTTACGTCCGTTTAATACATAGTAATCTCCGTCTGCTGTTGCTCTTGTTATCATGCTTCCCGGATCAGAACCTGCTCCCGGCTCTGTAAGTGCAAACACAATATGTTTTTCACCTTTTGCAGCTGGAGTTAAGTATTTTTCAAGCTGCTCCTTATTTCCGCATTGTAATAATGGACCACCACCAAGAGAATTCGGTGTATTGGCATAAATTGCAAGTACCGGGCATACGCGGGCAAATTCCTCATTCATAAGTGCGTATGCAAGGTAATCACCACCCTGTCCGCCATATTCTACCGGGATTTTTGTTCCTGCAAAACCATATTTTGCAATCTTTTTCCAGATGTCCCAGTTAAATCCACCTTCTCTGTCTAACTGCTCCTGAATTTCTGTTGTAAATTCAGTTTCCGCAAAGTTGCGGAAGTTCTTTCTCATCAGTTCATGTTCCTTTGAAAGAATCATTTTTTACCTCCTTATAAAATATGCGTCAAACCGCATAAATCTATTTATTTGCGAGTGCAAGCACTCTCATTCTCTCTTTTAACTCACCTATTTTTATCTTGTTGCTCGAATTTACCGGAAGTTCTTCAAAAAACTCGATATACCGTGGAACTTTATATGCTGCAAGATATTTGCTGCAATGCGCTGTAATCTCTTCCTTTGTCAGTTCACAGTTTTTTCTCAAAACAATGCACGCCGCTATTTCTTCCTGCAAAACTGCCTGTGGGACACCGACCACTTTAACATCCCGCACCTGCGGAAACATCCGGATACATTCCTCTATCTCCACCGGGCTTATATTTTCTCCACCACGGATGATCATTTCCTTAATCCTTCCGCTTATGTGTATCCTGCCACTGTCATCTACGAATCCAAGGTCTCCGGTATGAATAAAGCCATCCTCGGTCAATACCTCCCTGGTGGCTTCCTCTCTCCTGAAGTACCCTTTCATCACATTAAATCCTCTGACACCGATTTCTCCTCTGGAAAAAAATGTACCTCTGGTACACACCGCATTTCTCTTATCTCCGATAAGACTTGTATAGTGGATATGTGACTCCCCGGTCTCCTCTCTTCCAAGTATCCTTCCATCTGGTTTTAAGACATCACAATGATAAATATTCTGATTTCCCTCTAAATCCCAGACACACACCTCGATAAATGGAATAATGAACCCTGCATTGTCACATTTCTGTTCGATTGTCTCATCATATTCAGAAAAGCTGATTCCCGGTGAAGTCTCAGTCTGTCCGTAAGACATCTGGAGTTTCTCCATACCAAGTTTTTCGCAGATCATTTTATAATCAGATGCCGAAAGCGGGGAACCTGCGATAATTCCAGATTTTAAACTGTTAAGCTTAAATTCCTCAAAATGCCTGTTGTGCACCATGGCAAGAAACATCGACGGAACACCGTTTAAAACGGTACATCCATGATTGTCGATTCCCTCAAGTGCATTAATGGTCCTATAATACTTCATAACATACAGGCAGCTTCCGCAGATCACACTTGCAAGCAGACAGCTTGTCATTCCAAAACAGTGAAAAAGTGGAACCATCACACAGATTTTATCATCCTTTTCCCAGTGCATTGCCTTTGCAGTAAACATGGCATCATTCACAAGATTATAATGGGTAAGTAATACACCCTTTGGAAGAGCGGTTGTTCCCGAAGTAAACAACATACATGCGGTATCTTTACAATCGGGAAGCTGCTTTAACTCATAAATTCTTTGCTTCTGTTCCTCTGTCAGTTCTTCTGCACCTTTTTTCATAAAATCAATGGCAGCTTTCAGTTCGATCGGAATTGTCTGTTTTAAATTCGGTGTTGTGGAAATATCCACTTCCGCAAGTATCTTTGTCAGATCTGCATTTTTGAATTCCTCTCCATAAAACAGATACTCTACATCTGAATAAGATATTATTTTATGAAGCTCATCCGCTAAATACCCCGGATTGATCAAAACGGCTGTCGCACCTATCTTCTGCAGTCCAAGGAATACAATAATCCACTGAAGATTATTACCACACCAGATTCCGGCTCTTGTTCCTCTTTTTATTCCAAGGAAATCAAACCGCCATACAAGCCAGTCAGATAACCTGTCTAACTCGTTCCAGGAAATTCTCTCTCCTTCAAACTCAACGGCAGGAGCATCTGGCGTAAGACTTACTCTGTATTCAAAACATTGTGCAATTGTCTTTTCTAATAATCTGTCACTTTCTAAAATATTGTTTTGTTCCATATCTTCCTCTTGTTAACTTGTCGACAAGTTTGATACATTTATCATAGCAGTACACCGGCAATTTGTAAAGTAAAAAAGGCATTTCTTTTATCAGTTTCTATGACCTTTTTGTCTGGAAATCAATAAACGAAATGCCTTAAAATTAGTTTTTCTTTTTTATAATGGCTTATCTTACTTCATCATCAATTGGCTCTACTTTCAATGCGATCATAGCAATTAATCCTGCTGCTGCGATCACTGCCATAGCTGCATATGCCATCCAGTAGCTTACATTGTGTCCGATAATGAATACAACTGTGATGCCGACACCAGTCATCAGTGAATTAAGTGGCTGAATGACACGGAAAGCATTCTGGAAATCATATCTTCCCCAAATTGCAGATGTACAGGAAGCCATCAGGTTTGAAGATCCTCCTAACATACAAGCTAAGATTGGAAGTGAGATAAAGTGTAATGGGCGGATGGATGTAAGATTAAATACAACTGCGATAAGTGCTGCTGCATTTACGATAACTCCAGCCTTCTTTGTTCCAAATCTGACGTCTAACCAGCCGACGATCATGGAACCCGGAATTGCAAGTACACCGGAAACAGCAAGCATTACCATAATAGTTCCCATATCATAACCCTGCTCAAGGAATTTTCCTACAAAGTTTGACATAATTCCCATGGAAAGGAAACCTGTTGCTCCTACTGCAACCCATAAAACCCACATACGTCCTGTCATAAGACATTTCTTTACAGTCCATTTTGATTTTTTTAAATATTCAAGATTTTCTTTATGTTTCTTCTTTTCTGTTTCAAAATCAAATTCTTTATTGTTGTCCGGATATGCCCCAACTTCTTCCGGGAAGTCTCTTACTACAAGTAAAATCACTACTCCAAGAACAAGTGCAATGATTCCTACAATTCTAAAATACATCTCCGGATGTCCTGTTCCTGCAAACATTCCACAGAAATTAGCTGTTGTAGCAGCAGAAAGTGGAAATCCTGCGGTTGCAATACCAAGTGCTGCACCTCTCTTGGTTGGGAACCAGTAAGCAAGTACCTGATAGCTTAAAAGCATTGCAGATGCCAGCGTACATGCATAACAGACAAAGTATCCAATCGCAAAAACCGGAAATGTCTTTCCTGTTGACCAGATAATTGCAAAAATACCTGTAATGAACATGGAAACTGACCACATCTTAGATGCTGTTGAAACTGACATCAATTTTCCCCAGATGATTGAGGTAATAATGCCTACAAATGCTGCAATGGTTGGAAGCGTTGCAATTGCATTTGCATCAATCTGGTAAATTCCGGCGTATGCATCCGGCATTACATTGATCATGTCTGATGTAAGTGCGGAATACATGTAGCATGATAAAAATGAAAGGATTACCATCAGAACCCCTGCCTCCAAGATTGAAGGCACTTTTTTTGTTGTTCATAAAACCTCCTAAAACATCCTCTAGTATTTTAAAGATTGTCATTTTTTAACAACCTTATGCAGAATATTGTAGACTAGTTGACAAGTTTTAGCAAGTTTTATTGTGCATTTTGCTTATACCTTTATTTGTATATGTTCAATAATTATAAGTTATAAACAAAAGCAAAAAAATTTCTATCCTTTGATTTTATCATATGCTGCCAACGCAGCTCCTAATGCGCCCATGTACTGCGCATCTTTTACTGGATAACTTCTCTGCCGAGTTCTTTGCAAGTGCATTCCTTACACCACCGTTTTTGCCACTCCACCGCTCATGCAGACTTTATCTGTAATTGCAGTTCTCTTTGCAAGCGCAGCGGTTCTCTTTGCTACCGATGAGCAGATTCCTGCCACCAGATCGCTTAAATCCACATTGTTTGAAAGCTGAGAGATCACCTCGGATTCTGCAAATACAGTGCATGTGCTCGATATGCTGCATGGATGTTCTGATTTTGCCGCATACTGTTCCAGCTCGCTTATATCAAGCTGCAGGATTCCAGCCATGACATCCAAAACGTCCGGTACCAGCTGCACATTTATCATTCATAACAAAATTAGAAATTGTTCCATTGGAAAGCAGAATCACCTTCGCATCCCTGTCCCTCCAATGTCAATGATCGTACGGCACTCCGGCTCCATAAAAAGACGCCTTTTCCATGACAGCTTAATTCACTCATTTCAGCATCTGCAGCCGGATATGTTTTTCTTCCATATCCGGTTGCCATTGTAAATGCTATTTCATCCTGCGTAAGGCCTGCACTGTGAAGCACCTCGTTATATGCGCCATCCGGTCCGCTTGTTCCGGTTCCGGCTTTTACCAGTGACTTTGCCACGATTGTCCTGCCGTCTTCTAAAATAACGCATTTTGAGGTCGTAGATCCAATATCTATTCCCAGTGTATACATATATTTTCCCTGCCTTTTATCCGATTCTCTTGCAGCCAGTTGCCTCTCCAGCCTCGATCATCGCCTGAATCTGCTCCTTGCTGTATCCTAAGCGCGCTAACACACTCTCGGTATCCTCACCTAAAAATCCGCCTCTTTCATATTCTGGCAGATCAGTGTCTGTAAAAATAACAGGTGTTCTGACCATTGTACGTTCGTTTCCATTTGGGAATTTTACTTTTGTAAGTGCATCGGAACCCCATGCCTGCGGGTCATTTAAAATCTGATCCCAGGTCTGGCAGACAGCATATGGTAAATCTGCCTCATCCATTCTTTTGCACATTTCCTCTAATGTGTACTTTCCGATCTCTGCGTCCAGAATCTTATAAAATTCCTCTAAATGGCTCTGGAGATTTTTCTGCGGATAGAATCTTTCATCATCGATCAGATCTTCTCTCTCAATCACTTTCATGAAAAGAGGATAGTGGAAATCATATCTTGGCATTGCGATCTGAATCCATTTTCCATCTCCACATTTATGTGCAACATTTAATGGATTTGCAGTCAGCTTCCGGCTGATTGGGAACTGTGTAGAAGAATCTCCATACTGGTTTGCCTGTAAAAATAAAGCAATATCCCATAATGCCGTGTGGAACAGACTGACTGTTACCTGATCTCCTTCTCCAGTCTCCCTTGCTCTGTAAAGGGCTGCCAAAATACCGGATGCAAGATACATTCCAACCTGATGATCACCAAATCCCGCAATCGGGCTCATTGGCATGGAATCCACATCATACATGGTTCCCATAATTCCACCACGGGCAAAATATGCGGTAAAGTCAAATCCCGGAAGATCTTTGTCCGGTCCTTTTTCTCCGTAACCGCTGACATAACCGAATACAAGTTTTGGATATTTTGCGTGAAGTGTCTCATAATCAAGATTGGATCTCTTCAAACCGTTTGGACGGATATTGGTAATAAAAATATCTGCCTCAGCGATCAGCTTCTCTAATGCTCCTCTTCCGGCTTCACTTTTTGTGTCTAATGTTACACATTTTTTTCCTGTGTTTTCCACGGTAAATGAAGTATCCTCTGCATCTCCAAACGGACGTCCTTCATTTACTGCTGTAAAACGGAGCGGATCTCCCTTTGGAGACTCTACTTTAATGACCTCCGCCCCTAAATCTGCAAGATATCTTGCACAACATGGGCCTGCAATAAATGTAGCAAGCTCTACTACTTTTACGCCTTCTAACGGCCGTCTTAATCCTGCCATAATTCTCTCCTTATAACAAATCCTTAAATGTCTCTATCATCGTGCGTGCCTGTTCAAAATTCTCCATCTGTCTGTCGACTTCTACGACAATACAAGGAAGTCCTGCAGCATCACAGGCTTTTTTGATCAGTGGATTGTCAAATTCCTCAGGATCACAGAATTTTGTAAGCACAAGGATAACTCCTTTTGCATCTGCTGCCTTCGCTTCATCTACGATCATCTGTACACGTTTTTTGTCTACATCATATAGTAAAGAACAGTTGTCCATTGCAGAGAATTTCGCTGCCAGCGCATCCATTGCGCTGTCTTCATTGTCTGTGATGCAGTCTGTTCTATAAAGTCTGCTCTGTGTGAAAATGTCATCTGCTGCTATCATCAGTCCATTTTCATCAAAGATCTCAAAATGCCGGTGCATCTGCTAAAATACCTGATACATATACTTTGGTCCTTTTCACCGTGGTGTATCCTTTTCAGGGATGCAAGCAGTTCTTTTACCATTGCAGTATGTTCCTCTTTGAGGATAAATCCGGCACTCTTAAACACATCACTTCTGTCGTGCAGAAGTTCCGGATGTTTTGCTGCCACTTTGGAAAATTCACGCATAACTGCATTATGCTCGTTATAAATCTTAATAGACTCTTTTAATTTTTCCTCGTCAAAGGAAAGTCTGTTGCTTTGATCAGGTCTTCTTTTCTCTCATACCCAGCTTTGTAAACTCTTTTCCATATGCCGGTTTCCGGTTCTGTGGATAAGTCATTGGAATAAACGGAATAGATGGTACTGCATACTTCCAGTTCTCACCAAGACATTTTAAGGAATCACACAGACTTGGAATGACGATCGCACTTACACCGTCATAGGTTCCTCTCATTCCCAGTTCAAAATACTCTGAAGTACGGAACAGATAAAAGTCGGGAAATATTTTTGCCTCATTTAACTGGATGTCTGCACCATAAGCTGCCATTGGAACAATGCCCATAGAATGAATCAGCTCTTCCGGTGTATAATAAGTGGTAAGAACTATTTTTCTTCCCTTGCCAGATAATCAGCTTTCACTTTTGCAGGGTTTGTCGCAATTTCATGAAATTGTGCGAGCAATTCTTTTGTACTCATTCTATTTCGCCTCCTTGTTCGCTTCCATAATCTCAGTCAATCCCTGAACTCTCGTGTCATACTGTGCCTCAGAGAAGTTTCTTGGATCTGCCTGATCACCGTCAAAGCTTACAACCGGGATATTGCACTCACTGCCAATCTGACGGCTCATCTCATACATGAACCCACTCCAGAGTTTGCAGGAACGGTTCGTATGTACCAGAAGTCCTTCTACATGATTGTCTTTGCACAGTTTCACACGCTTGTCTCTTGCTTTTTCAAGATTGATGGCGTTCGGTACCTGCGCATATGCACGGCACATATCATCAAAATCATCATAGATAAAACCGAAAGCATCTGCATAAATGGTAGTTACCATATTGATTCCACGGCTCTTTAATCCGGTAGATGTCACTCTAAGCCATGGCCAGCAGGCAATTCCTTCGAACATGATCCTGTATTTTTCTTCTACACGGAATGTAGATTCTCCTTTTTGATGATTTTCTTCGTATTCTTTCTCTAAAAGTTCCATCGCCTCTGCGGCTTCCTTTTTGCCACGTGCAGTAACCATAACTGCCATATGGTTCAAAAGATCGAAACCATTAAATGGAGATGGCGTATAGCATGCTTTTGCAGTTGCACGAAGCCATGCTCTTGAGCTTCTTCCGGAAAGTTCTCTGACTTCCTCGTATTTCTCATCGCTCCATTTTTTTCCTGTAAATTCTTCGAGTTTGTGGATGCAATCCAAAAACTGTGCCTTTACATATGCGATTTCTGCTTTTGATACTTCATAATCCGGGTTAAATGGAATGTCGATCATGAAAAGCGGAATGTTTAATTCCCTGGAAAGATTTTCATACCATTTAATCATACAGTTACAGATGTTATTGCAGCATAAAAGGAAATCCGGCTGTGGCATTTCCTGACCACCGTTGGAATCTTTTACTTTTGCATAGGCAAGACTGATACGCGCATAAGCGCAGATATCGTTCGAATATCCGTCTTCTTCACTGATCTGACACATTTCTTCCCCGTGTCCGCGGGCAGCGATTGCCGCTGCCTGATTCTCCGGGTATACTACATAAAGTCCGAGTGTTTCCGGTATCTCTACCGGGAAGTTGCTTGAGCACCAGCCTACAAGCTCTCCTCTTTCTTTTGCTTCTGCTGCGTCTGAATATGCTTTCGCAGCAATTTGTCCTAATTTATATTTTGCAGAATTCGGGTCTACCGGTCTGCGTGGTTTTTTTTGTTCTTCTGCCATATTTCTTCTCCCATATTTTTATTTGTCAACTTGTTGACAAGAAATGGTTAAAAAAATTTATTTTGATGGGGATGGAGTAGGCTCACATACTGCTGTATAATATGCCTTTCTTCTCTTAAATTCTTCATTTGTTCCCAGATTCATAAGACGTCCTTCATTCTCAAAGATGTCATCTCCATGAAGTTTTTTACCGGAGATAATATCATGTGCTTTGTGTTCATCTTCTGGATTAAATTTGAATTTGAATGCACCATCCACAATTTCAAGTGTTCCTTCAAGTCCGCAAAGCTCACATACACATTTTGTTGTTCCCGGGTAAATATAGAAGTTATTTCCCTGGCAATGTGGGCATGCTCCTTCTTTTCCTTTCCAGTAGGATTTATTATTCTCTGCAACCGGAATCTGCATTTTTGCATTATCTTCCATTACTTCTTTTGCTGCTTCTACAAGGTTACGTCCGATCTGCTGCATACGCTCGATCTTGTCATCCTGCATGATAACGTCTTTGCACCATGAGAAGAATTCATTATCTACTACTTTCCATGCCGGACTCATTGCAAGCATTGCATGATCTGTCTCTACACGTACTGCCCAGTCAGAACCACCGATTCCAACGAAAGAAACTGGCTTCTGTCTGAAATATTTTGGATCAAGACCTTTTCCTGTCTTCTCAAGCATCTGGAAGTTTGCTCCGAGCATCATTCCTGCGTCATGTCCTGGTCCCATTCTGTCTGTAATTGCATGGAATAAACCGGATGCGCCGGATTCAAAAATAGGATCTACAAATAAAACGCCATCTGCTTCTACCATTTTCTCATAGAATGCTTTGTAATCATCCTTCTGTGTACAGACCATTCCCTTTCCCATTACAAGTGCACGTGAACATGCTACACAGCCGGAACAGTATTTGATATCCCAGTCAAATAAATGGATAAATTCAATCTCTGCCCCTGCATTCTTTGCAGCTTCCAATGCGACTCTGCACATTGTATCATTGTTACCGTTTTTTGTTCCTAAAGAAACACCTAAAATTTTCATTTTACTCTCCTTCTGCCCTCAGGCGGTGAAAAAATCTTTGTTAATTTTTTCACGTTATTGTTGACTTTATTTTATCATATAAAGTAGCATCTGCCTAATTCCAAAAGTGTTATATGTTTCCATACATAAAGTTATAAGTGAATGTACAGATTCTTTTTTCATCAGTTCAAGAAATACTGTGCTTCTTTTTCTTTCAGACCTTTACTATATCGGTTTACAGTATCCAAATGGTTGTGCAGACAGTCTCTTGCTGCCACTCCATCCCCTTTTTCGATCGCACAGATGAGATTCTCATGTTCATTCGTAATCTCGATCAATCTCTTTTTCGATCTGATTTCAAAATTTCTCCACCTTCTGATATGTATATACGGCTCCGAAATCAGTTTTGTTACATTCGGTCTTCCGATCGCATCTAAAAGTGCTTCATGAAAAATGTTATCCAGTGCATAAAACTTCTCATGATAATCTGTATCCTCTCTCAGTTCCTGCTGCGCTCCGAGTGCAACCCGCATTCTCTGCAGTACCTGCGTTCTGTCGCTCATCTGCATGATCCTCGCAAGTGCCTCCTGCTCCACAGCCTCCCTCAGATATAAAATATCCTGAATATACTCCATGTCAATAAGACTTACAAAGGTTCCTCTCTGAGGATATACTTCTACAAGTCTCCGCCCTTTTAACAATGCGAGCGCATTTCTGACCACATGTCTCGATACATGGTATATTCCGCACAGCTCATTCTCGCTTAATTTTTCTCCCGGCATATACTCAAGTCTTTCTATTTTCAGACACATATCCTCATAGATTTCATCACTTGTCATGGAAGGTATATTCTGGATATTCATGTTCATTCCCCTTTACTGTTTCATGTAATACACAATAACACATTTTAGGGTAATAACTCAAGACTTACAGCTAGTCTATATTGTCTCAGGTTCGAAATCGAATCCGCTCCATACCGGAACACCTGTATATTCTTTTAACTCTTCCTCGCCATTTAATGCACGGACTGCGCCTGATGCTAAAGCTTCCATCTCGAAATCTCCGCCGTATACGATCATCGGTGCGATCCAGCCTGTATGTTCTTTTACTTTTTCGATAAACATCTCATCTTTTGAGCATCCACCGGTCATGACGATTGCGTCTACCTGACCATTTAATACACAGGCATAGGAGCCAATGTATTTTCCGAGCTGATATGCAAAGTTATCGAATACAAGAGATGCCCATTTGTCTCCCTCTTCAATCTTTTTATCAATGATACGCATATCATCTGTGCCAAGAAGTGAGATCAGTCCTCCTGTTTTGGAGATTTTTTCTTTCATCTGCTGTAATGTGTATTTTCCGGAATAACACATTTTTACTACAGGCATAAGCGGTACATATCCGGAACGGTTTGGTGCCATTGGTCCATCTCCGTTTAATACATCATTTCCATCTACGATCTTGCCATGTTTTTGTGCAGTGATTGAAAGTCCACCGCCAACGTGGCAGACGATCAAGTTTGTCTCCTCGTATTTCTTTCCGAGCTCTTTTGCCGCACGCATGGCAACTTCCTTCTGATTTAATACATGGACATGGGATTCACGGTAAATTCCCTTGATTCCTGTGAGTCTTGCCACAGCTTCGAATTCGTCCACATCCGGTGGATTTACCAGATAAGCAGGTTTTGAAACTTCGTCTGCAAATTTGCGGATAATCTGTGCTCCTAAGATTGCAGGATGCTCCATTAATCTTCCTGAAGTACAGTCTTCGATGATTTTATCATTTACCGGGAAAATTCCGCCCGGTGTAGATTCAAGTCCGCCGGAATATGCTGCAAAAGCGTCCATATCTTTGATATCAATGCCTGCTTTTTTTAATTCTTCCATGATTGTTTCCACTCTGTATGGAAGCTGTTCATTTACTCTTGCAAATGTTTTTAATTTTTCCGGATCATGTGTAACATTTGCTTTGAAAATGAGTTCTTCCCCATCAAAAACTGCAAGTTTTGTAGAGGTAGAACCTGGGCTTAACGTAAAAATTTTGTATGCCATCTTGTTTTCCTTCCTTATATAGTATATGAATGTTGATTAATTTCCTGCTGCAAGAACAAGCATTGCAATATCTCCTACGATCTCCTCAACAGTTGCTCCTCTGGAAGAATCTGCAACCGGTTTTGCAAATCCTGAAAGTGTATGTCCATATGCAGAACCATGTGCAAATCTCTGAACAAGTTTTACTGCTATATTGGCTGCATTCAGTTCCGGGAAAATTAAAACATTTGCTTTTCCTGCAACATCGGATGGACGGTCTAATTTCTTTGCTGCTACTTCCGGATCGATTGCAGTATCTAACTGGAATTCTCCGTCAATCTTCAGATCAGGGCGACGTTCTTTGGCAATCTTTAAGGCCTCTAAGATTTTGTCTACGCTTCCTGCTGTACCGGAACCACAGGTTGAGAAAGATAAAAATGCTGTTCTTGGTTCCCAGCCCATAAGTGCCTTTGTATTGTCCGCAGATGCGATTGCGATAGAGGCAAGTTCCTCAGCTCCCGGTTCCGGATTTAATCCACAGTCTGCGAATACGATTCTGTTTCCTTCCGGTCCTTCAAATCCAGGTGTCTCAACAATGGCAAGGATAGATGGAACATCTACGCCTTCCTGCATTCCGATACAGTCCATTGCGCACATCAATACATCACCTGTTGTATTGGTATGTCCACAGAAAGTACAGTCCACATAGCCTGCTGCTTCCAAGATCATTGCATAGTAAATTGGTTTTTTCATTCTGCGGTTGCAGGCCTTCTCTGAAAGCATACGAGGTTCTTCCAGATATTTCTGGATTACTTCCTGTTTCTTTGCTTCGTCTGTAATATCAACAATTTCCATTCCCTCAAGGGAAACTCCTGCTTTCTTTGCAGTTTCCTCGATCACTGCCGGATCATTTACCAATACCGGTGTTCCGATTCCTTTTTCTAATACTTCTCTTGCTGCAAGCAGTGTTTTCTCTGCTTCACATTCTGGAAGTGCCACACGTTTTGGGGACTGTTTTGCTTTTTCTGTTAATTCCTCGATAAGTGTCATTTTTTTCTCTCCTTTAGAATAATGGGCTGCCGCACTAAGACTTATGTTTTGTTCTGTCTTAATGCAACAGCCGCATTTTTAGGGGTTAGCGTGATACAAATGTGCCTGGTTTAAATTTTGGTCCGATGTATGGAACCTGAATGTAAGATTCATATTTTCCGCCTGTGTGGATGATATGATTTCCTACGTTCTCCTCATCCCATGCAAGTGGCTCGAACCATCCTTCACGGATGTAACGTCCGGCAATCTGTACACGGAGTTTCTCACCTTTATGCCAGAAGCGGGCAGATGGTACGATTGCGATATCAACTGGTACGATCTCACCTTTGGAAAGTTTTAACTCTCTCTCATGTTTTAATACCGGGTTGAAGTCTGTTGAAAGCTTCTCGTCAAGTTCACGGCGTGAAACGCGGCATTTGCCCCATGCACCTGGATGTGGCTCGTCAAGTGTGAACCATGGAATCCAGTTGCCGTCTGCATCAGCTTTCTGTACATTGATAAATAAATCCATATCATCATGTCCATCTGCTTCCACAAACATATGTACTTTCATGTATCCTGTAAGTTCTGTATCTTCCTTAAACTGAAGGTCAAATTCTACCTGTCCTGTCTTTCCGTCATAAGATACGGAAGACTCTGTTGCTACAGGTGTCTCGCTCATCTCATAAACATCGCCACCAACATGTTTGGATGCATCAAAATAGTATTTACGATATTCTGTACGCTCTAATGGGAAGGATGTCTCTGCTCTTCTTGTGCAGTAATCATCATCATAAGCATCCATAACATCCACACGTACCTTTGGAGTCATCTCCCAGCCGTTATGGATATCTTTTAAGTAACGGTCATAGAATCTCTTTAAATCTTCCAGATTTTCTGGTGTATATGTATCCGGCCACTCGAAGTCACGGTGAATTCTTAACCATTTCTGACGGCTCTTGCATAAACGGAATGCTTTTACAGAACCCATCAAATGGAAATGAGACATTCCTGCTGTCTGGTAAACAGGGATTGTTACTTTTGCAAAGTTTGGAATTTTATCTTTCCAGTATCCATTCATAAATGGATATTTCTGTGCCATTGCAACCTGATCATCTACACCGCCATTACCGGTAACCTGTGCAGCGATAAATTTGTTGAAGGAAAGTGCCGGGATACCGCCTTCGAAGAAGGACTCTCTGTAAAGGTCTGTGGTGCACTCCCATGGTGCCATACATGCAAGGTGTGGTGGCTGCTCTGCTGCAATTCCCCACTGATGCATTGCAACACCGGAGTTTCCGGACATACCAACTTTTCCGTTACACCATGGCTGAACAGCAACCCATTCTACGAAATCATATCCGTCTTCACGGTCCTGATGTGTAAACATATGTACGTCGCCTTCTGAATGACCAGCTCCGCGGACATCTACATTGGCAACTGCATATCCCTGATGACACCAGTATGCTGGGTCTGGAGATTCGAATTTTGCCATTTTGGATACAGTCTGTGGTGGCACTCCCATGATCTGCCATTCTGACATACCATCTCCAGGTCTCTTGCCAAACCAGCTCCAGGATACGATAACCGGTACCTGATGATTTGGTCCGGAATCTGCCGGGCGGTAAATATCAACATAAATGGCAGCTCCATCTCTCATGGTAACTGCCACATCCTGATCACAGATGATTCCTGGTGCGGCCAGGTAACTTCTCTGATTGAATGCAGGGCAGAATCCCTGTCCCATACGTGCCATTGGATCTTCAGAGTTTGCAAGATCAACTTCTTCCTGATTTGCAACCGGTTTACGGCCCACACGATATACGGCATCAATTTCTTCACCCTGGAAAACTTCTTTTTTGATCATGTATTTTACACCAGGTTCTGGTTCAAAACCGTCCTTTGCCGGATCGATCTCTACAACATAATCGTCTGTGTTGTAAGAGCCTGTTGGTGCAGAAGAAGCAACTGGTGCTGTCTCTTTTTTCTCTTCTTTTACCGGTTCTGCCTTTGGTGCAGCAACTGGTGCTTCGTCGTCATCATCTAAGAATTCACAAACGAAATCAGCTGCTTCCCCGATTGTCTTGTTACGACGGAATTTCATGTAAGGAACCTCGATATCGAGTTCATCCTCTAAGAATGTTGTAATCTGTGAAATATGAACAGATTTTGCATTCACGTCCTCTGTAAAGCGTGTATTCTCGCTTAATTCAGATGGATCTTTTCCCCATAATTTTGAGCCTCTCTCAATGATCAGCTCGACAATTCTGTCCCTCTGTGACATTGTTTTTTATCCTCCTTTTATGTTTTAACACAATAGTTTATAACTTGCTCTGCATAAAGAAATTATATATAATAAGCATTACAGTAACAATGTATCCTGTTTTAAAGATCCACCAAAAAGAGGTCATTTTTTTGTGTTAGAACACAACACTTTTTACATAGGAGAAAAAGCCAATGCAATTAACTAAAATTATGACAAGTTTTCATAATTGCAGCCGTAAATGGATTTGTCAGTTCGACCGGAATCTTGACATTTATTCCTTCGCCTTTTTGTCAGGAACGACTGCTTTTGAATCTAATATTTTATATTTTGGAAAGGTATCTGATATCCCTGATACACTTCCGGATATCCACCTTACCCTTGTGTGTATTGCAGACATCCCGCTTTCCGATTCGTTCGTCAGCAAAAATCTTTCCAGCATGAACCTTATCATACTTGACGATTCAACCGAACAGATGGATATCCTTCGTATCCTTACCCAGCTGTTTGGCGATGCTGCGAGAGTTTCCAGCGGCCGCGCACATCTGATCGATGCCCTGCATTCGAACCGCGGTTTACAGTCTATCATCGACACTGCCTACCTCATTCTCGAAAATCCGATTATCGTGGTAGATTCCAGCTATAAACTGCTTGCCATGTATAATGATGATACTGCTTTCTGTGGCAGACAGGATTTAGAGGAACAGCGGACATTAGGCTACATGTTAAAATCCAATATTGACGCCATGAACCGCGCGCATATTTATGAACAGGCGCGGGCTAAAGGCTACCCTTACTATAACAAAGACAAAGATGCCGCTTACGGATGGATCACCGCGCTTGTATACATCCACGGAATCGAAGTCGGTCAGATCGGTGTAATGGACTCAAGACATTCTTTTACAGATGTGGATTTTGAAATTGTAGACTTTCTCTGCAAAATCGTTTCCTTAGAATTACAGAAAAGCGATTTTTACAGGACAAACCAGGGGCTTATGCACAGTTATCTGCTCTCGGATCTCTTAGACAACGAAGTTCATGATGGTGCTGCGATTGAACAGCGTATGGCAAATCTTGGCTGGGACATGAACAATAATCTTTATATTATGCTCCTGACGGATTCTGCCCGGAACTTTTTTGACGGAAAAGCGCAGATCATCACAAGACAGTTGCACGATATTATGCCAAACAGCCGCTGGGTCATTTATCACGGGCATATTGTTTTTCTTATCCGCGCAGAAAATATTTCGCTTTTTTCCGAAAATGGCATGCTGATCCATTATCTGTCGATCAACAAGCTTCAGGCTGCAATAAGCAACCGTTTTGACAATATCATTGACATGAAGCAGTATTATAAGCAGGCATTAAAGGCATTTGAATTTGGGCGGAAGCTTTCACCGGAAAAACAGATTTATTTTTACTCGGATTATATTTTTTATCACATGGGAGAAATTGCAGCCGAACAGCTTGACATCCACAGTTTTTATCATCCCGGTGTTATTGCCGTCTCTGAATATGATAAAACGCATGGCACGAATTTTTTAGAAACACTCCGGTTATATCTTACTTATATTGACAATCCCGGAAAAATTGCGGAAGAATTATATATTCACAAAAATACTGTTTTTTACCGCATTAATAAGTTAAAAGAAAAGTTCAAGCTCCAGTTAGACAATGGAGACGAATGTTTTAAAATGCATATGACGATAAAATTAATGGAACTGGACTAAAAAATCCAGTTCCATTTCTTCTTGTTTTATAGTTGTACAAGATCTTTTGCAATTTCTGCTGCAAGGTCATATGCCTGCGGACAGTAACCTACTCTGTCTACAAACTCATGATCCATTCCCTGATACAGAATGGTTCTCACATCCACGCCTTCTCGTACCAGTTTTCTGGAAAATGCTTCTCCCTGCAATCTCAGATAATCGTACTCGCAAAGAACATTTAAAGTCTTCGGCAGATAAGAAAGATCCTCTGCACAAAGCGGTGCTGCAAGCGGATCTTTGACATGTTCGTCTTTTCCTGTGTATAAAAGCGGCATCTCTGCTGTCATTGCCTTTAAGCTTAATGCAGCGCCCATGGCGAGCACATCATCCTCCGGAATGTCATATTCAGACATTTTCCATTTGTAATCATCAAGTTTAAAGTTGTCAACCAGCACACCCGGATAAACAAGTGCTTCGTATCTGATACGGGATTTTTTGATTTTCCCTTCATCAACTGCCTGTTTTTCAAGCATACAGCAGCCGATGGCAAGCGTTCCTCCGGCACTGTCGCCTCCGACAGCGATTTTGTCTTTGTCTGCACCAAAGTCTTTTGCATGCTCGTACAGGTAAACCATGGTGTCATAACAGTCATAAAGCCCTGCCGGGAAATAATGCTCCGGTGCAAGTCTGTAATCAACACCTGCAACTACCGCGCCAGACATTTCCGCAATCAGTTTGCAGAAGTTTTCCACTACTTTTGTACTGCCGGCAATAAATGCTCCGCCGTGGATAAACAGCAGCATTGGTTTTTTATCCATTCCTCCGGCTGGCGTGTATACATAAATATCGGTATCTCCGTTTCTTGTGGAAATCACCTTTTTTTCTGTAAGCACTTCTGTCTCCGTCACATCAAAGCTTGGTGCTGCCGGAAGTTTGCGGACAAGGTCAACCGGGATCTCCACATATTCTGCAAGCGGATTTTCCTTTTGCTCTGCGGCTTTTCTGTCTGCATATACTCTTGGATCTAACACAGTTCCTTCCATTGGATCCGGGATTTTCTTTACAGACATTTCACAGTCATGGATTGTTTTTGTCTCCACATCGCCGGATAACTGATCCAGCAATATTTCATTCTTTCTATAATATTCTCTCATTTTTCCACCTATTTACTTTTCCTGCACTTCTTTAGAATAAATCTCTGGAAAATATCTCCTACAGCTCCAACATACCATACTCCTGCAAGCATCGCTGCTCCGATCTGCAACGGAAGTGTGCCGATGTTCCCAATACCGATTGGCGCCATAATGGTAAGTCCGATTGCCCAGCCGCAAAGCCATGCCGGCACAAAAATAAACTTTTCAAACACGCTGCCTATGATAACTGCAAGTCCGCCCATGACAAAAAGTGTAAGATACAATTCTGCATCCGGGTTAAAGTTCATCATTTCCTGAACTTTTATGGCGATCACCGCCCACACATCTCCGCAGAGAAATCCGAGTGAGATTGCCACCGCTTTTTTGATATCATTGCCTGCTGCAACATATAAGCCCGCACATATTAAAGCAACTGCTCCGGTCGTCACCCCGATATAAGGGCTTAAAACCGCCCAGATCGGTGGGAGAAATGCGATTGTAAATGCCAGTGTAAGGACATTTGCCCAGTCTATTTTTCTCTTTTCTCCAACCGTTAAAATCTCTTTTGTCTTTCAAGCTTCGGAAGTTTTCCTTCCACCGCAACAATTGCGGATTCCCTAGTTTTCCACACTGTTCACACATATCCTGATCGATCATATGAATGAATTTTGACTTTCCGATAATCGCATCCTCATCACATTCATCGATACAGTCTCCACAGCCGGTACATACATCCGGTAAAATGACATATACAGCTTCTGCTTTATAACATACACCCGCTGAACATGATTTTTTCTTAATGTGTTCCATAAAATCATCCTGATAGAGCGCGATCGCACTCAACAGTGGACGTGGCATGTTCTTTCCGAACGGACAGTATGCTCCAACTTCAATCAGTTCTCCGACATCATTGATCAGATCAAGATCGGTCTGCTTTGCTTTTCCGCATGTCATCTCCTCTGTAATCTGTTTAAACTGCGAAGTACCCTCTCTGCAAAGCACACATTTGCCGCAGGAATCTTCCCATGACATTGCCATGATTTTTTTTACAGTATCCACAATACAGGATTCTTTTCCAAAAACAGTAACAGAACTGCTCGATGTTCCCTCTGGTATTACGCACTCTGCAAGTGACCGCGGTTTTACAAATTCACCTTTTAAACCGCCAAAAAGAACCGCTTTTGCATCAGAAGCAGCTACAATGTCGCTTAACTTTGTTCCGGCTGCAACCTGTTTTATTTCTGTTTCTTTTCCTTCAAGTCCATCTTTATTCACTGCAACAAAGCAATCCTCTTTTCCGGTTGCTTTTGCATAGGCTGCCTCCGGTTTTACAACATTTACTTCCATTCCGTCATAAACTGCCACATAACCGTCTGCTATCATCGGACGAGGAAGCTTTCCTTCTAACACCTGTGCAACTGCATATGGATTACCGAGTGTCGGGCTTTTTATCGCGTATTTCACTTCGCCTTCTAAGCCCTCTACTGTTTCATTTTCCGGCAGAAGGTAAAGTATCTTTGCATCCCCTGCCAGTGCCTTCATCCCGGCTTTCACTTCTTCCAAATGATTTTTCATAAGGTACATGGAAACCGGTGCAAATCTGTCATCTGCATTACAACTGCATACAAAAAATTTTTCCATTATTGTGCTCCTCCTTCCTCTGATGCATAATCACTCCAGAACTTCTGGGGTGCGATCTGCAGTATCAAATCACATTGCAGACATCTCTCAGCTTCGCATCCTGCACCATCACAGCCTAATCCCAAGTCCATAGGTTCAAAATTGTTAATTCTGTCACAAACTTCTGTTACCTGTGGTGCGACTCTGTCGGCTCTCTGCTCCTTCGTTGCTTTTCCAATACATGGATCGGCATTCTGGCAAGGTGCAAGCTCTTCGTCGATATTTCCGTCTCCGCCTAAGTATTTATCAATCTCACTTACAACGGTTCTTGCTTCTGCGATAGAAAGAATGACAGAACGTGTTCCTGTCACGCAGTCTCCGGCTGCATAAATTCCTTTTACAGGTGTTGCCCAGGTTGTATCGTCTGCTACAATTCTGCCTCTCTCTAATGGAAGTCCAAATGCTTCTGATACTTCCGGATGCTGTCCGACTGCAAAAATAATGGTATCTGCCGGAAGAATTTCATCGGAATTTTCTTCTTTCTCGATCACTGCTTTGCCATTTTCAAAATAGAAGTTCTTTACGCCAGTCACAGAAAGACCTGTCACTTTGCCATTTTCACTTGTAATCTCATTAAATGTCTTAGAGTTGTAAATTAAAATTCCATCCTCTTTTGCCCATTCCACTTCTTCATCGGATGCGGTCATTTTATCTGCTGCTTCCAGACAGGTCATGCGTACTTCCTTCGCGCCAAGACGAAGTGCACTTTCCGCACAGTCAATAGCAACGTTTCCACCACCAAGGACAACTACTTTTTCTCCAACAGGCATTGGATGTCCTTCATTGATCGCGCGTAAAAACTCTGCATTCAGATAAACACCCGGCAAATCATTTCCAGCTAATGGGAGTTTATTTCCTGCATGCGTTCCGATTGCCGCAAAAACTGCATCATATCCCTGCTCTTTTAATGCCGTTGCAGATTCTACGCTGCTGTTGCATACGATTTTTACACCGATGCTCTCAATTTCTTTTATTTCACGGTCAAGCACTTCTCTTGGAAGTCTGTAAGACGGAATACCATAACGCATCTGTCCGCCTGCTTTTTCCAGTTTTTCAAAAATCGTAACTTCATGACCGAGTTTTCTTAAATAATAAGCTGCGGTAAGACCAGCAGGACCGGAACCAATGATTGCAACTTTTTTGCCGGTATCCGGTTTCTGGAAGGATTTTTCTTTCCAGCTTCCATCATCCTGGCTTGCTGCAAATCTCTTTAAGTTACGGATAGATACCGGATTATCAAGTCCGTTTCTCTTACACTGTAATTCACAGTTATGTACACAGATGTAACCTAATGTCTCCGGGAAAGGAGCTTTCTCTCTCACTGTTGCTGCTGCCGCTGCATAATTGCCTTCTCTGATAAAACGGATATATTTCGGTACATTAATATGTGCCGGACATCCTTCCATACATGGAACCAATGTATTCTCACGGGATAATCCCTCTTTAAATACGCCGATCTTGTCACGGATTGAACCGGTTGGACAGACTTCCACACAGGCTCCACAGAAACGGCAGCCTGCTTCTTCTAAACTGCCTCCATTAATGACAACCTGCATTCTTCCATCCACTTTTTTGAAGGTAAGTGCTCCGACTCCGCGAAGTTCACCACACGCACGCACGCAGCGTCCGCATAAAATACAACGATACATCTCATGCAGCATCAGTGGATTTTCTTCATTTGCCGGCACACGGATCTTCTGTTCACGCAGATCACGTCCGGTATCTCCTACATACTGGGAAATAGATGCCAGCTGGCATTTTCCATACTTTGGACATCCGGTACATTCACTTGGATGTGTTTTAAACATCAGATCTACAGACAATTTGCGGACTTTTTCTGCAAGCTCGTCTTTCGTATGAATTACCATTCCCTCTTCTACTTTTTTGAGAGGCAGCCATATCTCCATCCACGTTTTTGGCTTACATAAACGGCAGCCACCGTTCTCGTGAAGATTTTCATGATGACATAAATGTGGAATATAGATTCCGTTATCAAGTGCAGCTTCGAGCACTGTTTTATTTTCATCTGCCACGATTTCATGATCATCGATTACTAAATGAACCTGAGCCATTTTTCTCTCCTCAATCTCTCTTAAGTGTAACAGAGCAACCCTTGTTTCTTTGTAGCCGGGTTGCTCAAAAGTTATGTTTTTATATTATTTTCCGTTTTTATTTACTCTTCGTCACAGTATGCTGCTGCATATTCTCCTGCAAACGTCCACGGTGTTCAGAACTAATATCCATTGTATTTCACGGAAGGAACATGCTTAATATCCCCTACATAAGTAAAGATACCGCAGTTATCTGTTCCATGCAAAGTCCACGGAATCTTCTTCCACTCGTCATTTAATACTTCTGCATTGTCGTTGATTTTAATTCCACCAAGTGTTCCGTATCCGGATGGACGGAATGCTCCGGCATAGAAAGGAGCTTTTCTGATTGGTTTCATGAAACGACGATCTTTGAAACTTGCTCATGCATAGGAATCCACATATCGTTGTATTCATCAATGGTATCCTCTAAAGCTTCCGAATCAATACCTAACATATTTGCAAGTTCTTCGATAGAATCTGCTTTGTAAACATCAGGGTTCTTAGCTGCGATAGAATCATCCACGCACTGTTCAAAATCATCGATATTATCTGGATGATGAACAAAGTTTGTAACATCAAGTCCTCTCTTTTTGTATCCTTTGATAATAGAAGAATCTAAAATAGAGAAACCGATTCTTTCCGGCTGGATTGCAATTGCATTTCCGGTAAAGGTTGTATTCTGCATTTCCTCTTCATTGATGAAACGACGGCCTTCTTTATTTACCATAAGGTTTGGCTGCATAAATGTAGCCGGGATACAGTCTGGTCCCATATCAGAGTTTGGAAGGATGTAAATCATCTCGATATTCATATCTGTTGTTGCTGCACCGGCTTCCATTGCCATACGGATTCCATCACCCTTAAGACCTGGAATTGCAAAGTTGAACATATCTTTTCCCCAGGTATATCCCATACGCTCTTTGATCACCTGTGGGTTATCTCCTGCACCACCGGTTCCGATAATAACTGCTTTTGCACTTACTTCGATCTCTTCACCTGTTGCATCTTTTGCCATAACTCCGGCAACTTTTCCGTCTTTCATGATGATTTTTTCAACGGTTGTGCTGTTGTAATACTCAACGCCAAGTTCTTTTCCGTTTTTCCATCAGCGAAGCTTTGTTCGATGAGTTGCTCCGCCGTTTCTTCCGATTCCGCCGTTAACAGCTACGATATGCCATGTTGCTTCTGATTTTGGGAAATATTTTATGTATGCGCCACCTGCAAATTCTACTCCCATATCCTCAAGCCATTCGATTGTATCTTTGGAATTTTCAAAATATTTTTTTACAAGATTTGCATCAACTCTCCAGTGTGTGTAATCCATAAACATTTTGAAAGCTTTCTCTACAGAAATATCAACCATCTGAGCCTGCTGCTGTCTTGTTCCGATACCGAGTGGTCCCATACCCATATTGGCAGCTCCACCAACAATATCTGCTTTGTTTAAAAGAATAACGCTTGCCCCGTCTTCTGCTGCCTGCACGCTTGCTGCAAGTCCGGAAGGACCTCCACCAACAACTACTTTACATCCGCTAAGTTTTAAGCCATTGCTTAAATACCTCCACCTTTTTATTTTGTTAATTTTTTAACGTTTCAAGGTTCAATGACCTCTGTATTTGATGTCCTTATTATACAATGGGAGCCTTTTTTCCGTCCAATAGCGAAAAGGCTTGTTTATTAATAACTAAAAGTTATAGGTTTTTTCGTCATCTTATGTTATAATTGCCTTACGCATATATTTTTGTTAGAAACTGCGTCTACATATGGAAGGGGAAAAATAATGCAATATAAAATAAGTTTTCAGCAGATCGATTATTTTCTGACTGTAGCTGACGTACTTGGATTTTAC